>Ga0180432_10001617_pt1 | contig 35395 bp, 42 predicted proteins | sample SS_ome_10_FD_132414 | JGI IMG/M metagenome (GOLD analysis project Ga0180432, IMG submission 132414) | Hypersaline lake sediment archaeal communities from the Salton Sea, California, USA - SS_1_MS_2 metaG | ecosystem: Environmental > Aquatic > Non-marine Saline and Alkaline > Hypersaline >... | reverse complement strand
CTGCGCCCACGGTCCACGTCCGAACGTAGTCCCGATGTCCGTGAACGGTACGCGAAGACCGATCATGCCGCCGAGCGGCTCATCCATGATCTTCGCCGCGTCGTACCCTTTCTTCGCAGCGAGTTGTTCGAACTGTGTACTGAAGTCGTTGAACATTTGGGCCGCCGATTTGCCGCCGGACTTTGCGGATTCCTCTGCGGCGCGTTTCAGTACAGTCGACGGCGTCTCTGTCAGACGAGCAAGGCGTTTCCCCAGTGTGAGCTTCCCGGTCAGGGGATTGACGAGACTCTTTCCGGGGAACTTGCCCATCGCCTTCAGAACTTTTCCGCCTTTGCCAACCGCTGCCCCACCACCTGTGAGGTAAGTGAGCGGGTCGAGCACGACGTCAAGACCGAATCCGGCAACATCGCCCAAATCGAATCCGGGTGTGTTCCGTCCGATTACGCCCCAGCCTTCCAAGAGGTCTCGGCCGTAGATGCGTTCCCCCGGAGTCCTCGCGACCCCAGTGAGATCAGCCAGACCACCGCGAATCCGCGATCCAGGTGTGTCGAGAAAATGACCTGCTGTCGCGGCTGCGGATACGCCCATGCCACCGACTCGGCGCATCAGCGATTGCTGTAGAGCTTCTTCTTCGATGTACGGGATTCTACGCGATGTTCTCGCGGCCCGCCTCGCTTGAAGTCTTGCGAGACCTACAGCGTATGGGTTGCTTGTTGAAAGGTAGGTCATTTCGCCCAATATTCAGTAAACGGTGGTATCGAGCGAGAAAGCGCCCTCTTGTACAATGGAGGAACGTACTTTTCGCGGTACTCCCTCTTCAGTTTTTCGATCTTGTCAAACGCTTCTTTCGCGTCCGCACCACGGAACACCACGTCGGAAAGAAGCTTCCCGGCCGCTTTTGCTTGATCCGGAGTAAGTTGCCGCTTTGATCCACCGTACGTCGTGAACTCTGGCGTCGGGTCTCCCCACTCGGCGAGGTTCTTCAGGGCGTTCAACTGGTGAATCTGTCCGCGAGCATCGCCGAGAGCGTTCTTCATTAAAGCATCAATGTCCGGATGCAAGAGGATTTCCGCTTGCTTCGAGAATTGAGTTCGTTCAGGGAATGCGGCGGCGATGCTGTCCAACAATCCTTGAGCGGTTGTAGGTTGCATCGACGCGATGTTCTCCTGAACTTTCTTCAGGTACGGGTTCTTCATGTTCCCGGCTGCGGTTGCGATAGTGTCCCGCTCAACACCCGCCGACTCAGCACCACTGAAGATCGCATTCGGGTCTCGCGGTTTCGGTTGCGGCGGTCCCGGTTGGATGTTTCCACCTTGGATGAGTGCGGAAACGTCATTGAGTGCTTGGCCGGGAGGTAGTCCGCCCTCGATTCCAGCTTCTACAAGCGCTGGACCGACTTTCTCTGCAAGACGTTGCCTTGCTTCTGCTGCTGCCTCTCCGGTGGCTTGCTTCCTCTGATCCATGAACGCCTGAGCGAATGCAGCCTTCGGATCCCTCATCATCGCGTACTGACGCGCGGCCGCATCACGCCGGGCCATCTCTTCGGGACTGGCATAAGCGGTATCCTCGATCGTCTTGCCGCCTCGCTCCATCTGAAACCGGCCGACACTCGGCAGATAATCTGACTGAAGCCTGAGAGATTCGAGCAGTCTCGCGTAATCTCCCGCAGCAGTACCGGCCTTCAGTGGAGATTGAACGTTCTCGGATTGCCACTCTGGCGGGATCCCAGTGTTTTGTCCCGGCGGGCGGATACGGAGGGTCGTCGGAAGCCTGTTCGTCGCGCCACCACCGCCGCCACCGAATCGCGACTGTGCCCCGGACAGATTCCGGAACGTCATGTACTTCGTTCCGTCAGCAAGCGTCCCTTGAGCGATCGGCGACGTGTCCGAGAGGTCTTTCCCTCCACGTACCGTGGCAGGTCTGTGTCCGGGAACTCCGCTCATGTCGCCTTGTACCGTTCCGACAACTCTGCCGTCCTTGATCTGAACAGTGACCGGTGCGTAATCCCCCCGCTGATTCCCGCCGACACCACCGGCCCGGATGACGTTGATGATCTCACTCACGGGAATTCCTTGAGCGAGCATCCGGGCGTACGGGGCGAGTTGCTGAGCGGTAACTTTCGTGCGAACCAGTCGCGTCACCTGCTGATTCGGGTCTTCATCGTATGGGCGGTTCATGCCCGGAAGCATACGGCGGATCGTTTGTGCTTGGTCCGGCGAGTAACCGGCTTCTTCGAGAGAGAACGGATCCCGTGTGATCGAGTCCGCAGCATTGTTCAATGCTTCGCGGATCGGTTCTCCGCTGACTGGATCTCGTGGCGGGGCCGGTTCACGTCTCGCCATCGCTTGGCCTGGAGCGTCTACCGGCGGAACCGTCTCTTGACCAACAAGTTCCATTGCAGACGGTTTTCTAGCGAGACCGGGATTGATCGTCTGCCCAATGTCTATCGCGATCTTTCTTGCTGTGGGCGGAAAATCAACCATGTTCCGAAGCGTGCCCTTGATTCCAGATTCGTAGGGTGCCAAGAGTGGAGTCTGCCCGAAATTCGGATCCACGATGTTGCGTCGGCGCGCGTTCGGAAAGCCGTCCGGAGGAACAACGTTCAATCCGCCACCGGGCGCGGAACCGGGTAAAGCGAGTTGCCGGTTAAACGTGTCCGTCAGATTCTCCGGTGGAACCTGCATCATGGCTTGACCGCCGCCCGTGGTCCCGACCGTGATTCGCGGCGTGATTTCGCTGCCAGGATCGACGACACGTACGGGCGCCGTCGGGCCGGTCATCGCCTGACGCGGTTCGTTGGCGTACCCGACCGTCATCCGGCCGACAAGCTGACTCTCGGCTTGCTGCCTTTTGAGTTCCTCGATCCGCTGTTGAAGCGCTTGGAGGCTGACTCCCTGTCCGCCACCCGCGAGACTGAGGAGGGCTTCGATTCCACCGGGAGCTTGCTGATAGTACGGCATCCCTACACCCCGTTAAAAGTAGTTGTACATCTGTGAAACAAGACCGCCTGCACCGGCGGGAGGTCCAGCCCAAGCGACACCGATCGGTCCAGAGTTACCCCAGCCGGATTGGTAGTTCCATCTTGGATCTTCGGTGGGATTTGTCGGCGCCGCATTTCCTTCGCCGGTCGGAGATCCAGGAAGGACGTAAGCGTTGACCATCGCGTGATACGGGACAGTCCCACCCGCTAATTCCGATCTTGAGAGTGCCTGAGTCAACGTGTCGATGTTCCTTTGGATCTCTCCCGTTCTTTGGGAATTCAGGTCGACGAGGTCGTTTGCTTGCTGAATCAGTGCGGCTTCGTACGCCTTTTGCGCGATTTCCTGCTGTGACGCGAGATACGCTGCCTCCTGGTTCGCCTTGGCGATTTGTTCTTGGCGGTTTGCGTTGAACTGGCCGAGACGTTCAAGCGCTGCTGCGTACTGTGTGCGTTCGTTGGCTTGCTGAATCGACTTGATTGCTTCGGGAGTCCATCCTTTTGCGGCACCGTATCGTTGAAGTGCAAGATTCGTCCCACCGACTGCCGGGGCCATCTGACCTCCGTACACGCCGCTTGCAGCCATCTGCTGTTCTTGTGGAAAGTTCTGCCCGGCTTGCGGAATCGGAACCTGCTGAAACGGTTGCGACTGCTTCAGTTGAGACAAGTAGTCCCCGAACGTGCCCCCTTCGGATGCAGCCGCAAGACGTTTTCCAAGGTCCGCGATGGATTGCTTCAAGAACCCGCTTTGATCCGGAGTCCTTGTCTGCCCGGAGGCGTCTCGGCGATACTGAACGTTCTGCATCTTCGGCTGGGACTGCTGGGCTTCGAGTTTTGCCTGTTTGTCCGCAAGCCACTGATCGTATTGCGTGACGTAGTCGCGGTACTCTCGCTCGATACGGCGGTTGCCCTCCGAAGTTCGGGCTTGAGGCACGGCCGTCCCATACCGCCCTTGCATGTAGTCGTATGGAGTCAGCATGGATCAAATCTCCATCAGGACCACGTGATCCCGGAACTACTCAGACCAGGAATTGTGTAGGAATTTGCCCCACTCATCACCGGGAAAGATTGCTGCATCGACTGGGACCACGACGTCGGTTCGAGCAGTGCTCCGTAGTTCGACATGAGCGCGGCTTCTCGCTGTTGTTCAAGCGCCATCTGCTGATAGGCTTGCTGCAATAGGGCAAGTTCGTAGTTGCGGGCCATGTCCTCTTGCTGAAGAGAGAGCGAGGCCGCTTCACGTTGCCCGGATTCGATCTCCGGGATGCGTGCCAGATTGAACTCATTCAGTGCGTTCATCGCGGCGGCATACTGCCCGCGTTGATTTGCCGCCTGAACCGACGCGATCGCTTCCGGGGAAAGTCCCTGCTGTGCCCCGCTCTGCTGAACCCCGATGTTGCCGCCACCGACCGCCGGGGAGAATTGCCCTCCAAGGATCGCGCTCTTCATCATCTGCTGTTCTTTCGCGAACTCTTGTCCCGGCTGAGGGATGTCGACACGCTCGAACGGCATCGCTGCGTTGCGGATCGTCGTCAAATGGGTTCCGTAATCTTGCGCGTACGGGATCGTTCCGAGTCGCTTGCTCAGATCCCCGATTGCAGAACTCAGCAATTGCTGCTGTTCTGGTGTTCGCGTTTGGCCGGAAGAGGACACCTGAAACGATCGTGTACCAACCGGCTGATTCGCTTGCGTGTTGAGTTCCTTGGCTTGAAGAAACCGATCGAACGAAGCCATGTACTTCGACCAATCTTCATTCATTCGGTTCTTGCCGGACCACGACAACGAGGGACTTCCCGTGACATTGCCGTACTTTTGGGTCATGTAAACGTAGGGATTTTGCATCGTGTTTCCCTCAATCGTACGTTTCTTCCACGTACCCCTTGCACGTCCCGAAAAGGTTCGAACCGCCGTCAACCGTGAAGACGTCGGTCATCGCTATGTTGGGAGGTGGGACCGTCTCGATGATCGTATCCGTTGGACCATTGTTCCACCAGAGACACCACTTCGATTGTCCCCAGTAAGTCGTTCCGCTGTTCGAAGTCGTTCCTGTCGAGTAGCCACCTGTCGGATACCGGTAGCTATACCACCAGTCGATGTACCAATCATAGCGACCGAGACCTGATGAGTCGACGTAATCCTTCCCGGCGACCTGTTTGATGTACTTCTTCCATTGGAGCGTGAACGTCAGCATGTAGTCTGTGGTGTAGAATCCTGTCCGGATCGTTACCGGCCATCCCGCCATATTGGTTGGATTCGTGTCGGCGGAAATTCCTTTCCACTTCACTCCGTACGCCGCGCCAATGTAGACGTACCCAGTCTCCGAATACCCTTTTGGAATCACCGGAGCCGGAGCGCCTTGCCCTGTAAGGTACAAACTGAGCGAAGACCCCTGAAGCCCCCAGTCGTGTTCGTCCGAGACCGCTATCACGCCGTCGTCGAACTTGCCAGCAAGGAAATCTTTCCGTGGCGTCCAGAAAGTCAGATTCCGAGTCCTCTGTGTTCCCTTCTGGATCTGCCCCGCGACCCCCGTCAACGCGAACGGCGGGAGGTTATCCACCTTGACGGTTTCACCTTCCGCTGGAATTTCATCGCCGATGTCAACAACAGTCGTCATAGCCAAACCGGAAACTGCATGTAGTGTCTGGGGTATCCGTCAGCGACGGTGATCGTCGTATTCTTCGTCACTCTTCCAAACTCCTCTTCAGTCAGCGTCTCTGTGATGAGAAGTTTTGTGACCCGCAAAACGAACGTCCAACTGTTTGCCGGGATGACAGTCGCATCGCTCGACTGCAACATCACGATCCCTTCGACGTTGACGTACTTGTCCAATTCCGCTGTTCCGAGCGGATAAAGAACGGCGAAATAGGTTCCGTTTTCTGAGTCCTTTGCGGTTACTTTTGCCGGAACCATCGTACGGGAAATCGCCTCGATCGTGTTGATGACGGTCGACCTCCCGTCGTCGTCCGTCGAAGATGTCTGCGCTGGTTCAGAAACCAAACCCGGCACGTCCGGAAAGTCGAGATCATACGGAGCGATGCCGATACTTTCAGACGGGGGGAGTTCAAGAACGTCAAGCGTAGCTTCGTCACTGCCTTCCACCACTGGCGGGACAATCGAGATTGTACCAGTCCCGGTGTCTGGAACATGCGAGAAGATTGCGAAGATCTCCTCAGCGAGAATGTTCGGATCCTTCCACGTTGTTCGGCGCATTCGGATCGCTTGCTCTTTGAAGAATGAGGACACGCCATTCGCGAACAGTGTCATTTCCTCACCGCTCCTTCAATATCGAATCCGTGAATCTTCACCCGGTCGTATCCGCCAAACCCGCGCACTTCGATTGACACAAGATCGCCGCGCCACTCGTTCAATTCTTTCCAACCGTCGAGTCTCAGTTGTCCGAACCCCTTCGATTGAGTCATGTCGAATTCCGCATCCGGATCCCCGGCTACAGTGACGACTCCATCACTGGCCGCTGCCGTGTTGGGCCAGTTCAGCTTCCAGTTCTCCGGCGTCTTTGAGAAGTCTCTGTAGATCCGCAAATCGAATTGGTTTGCGCGGGAAGTCGGTTCGAAAAAGGCTGCAACTCTCCGAGACTGGTTGGATTCTTCGAAGATCCACCGATGCCAAGACGACTTCCAAATCCATTCGATCGCTCCAATCTGAAACGTGCTCGTAGCGTCCGGGATGACGTCCCAAGGTTGCGTGATGTCGATTCTTTGAGTGTCCTGATCGCACGCCGCGATGATACGGTACTGCCCTTTGGCCCGTCCGGAAACGATGGCAATGGGAGAACCGACGACGTTGTTCGCGGGGAACAGCTTCCCTTGAGTGGTGATCGACGTCTGAGTTGCCGAGATCACTTTCCCGCGAGTGTCCCCGGTCTTCGGATCCGTCACGTCCAGGTTCCCGACGTTCATTCCGTAGACCTTGCCGGGGTATCCTGCAATGATCGGTAGCGGGTCGACGATCTTCAGGGTAGTCGAAGCCGGAACGTGCCACGGGTATTGTTCAATCCACCAATGGTTTTGGTTGTACGCGAAACAGATCGCGTGTCGCGGATAGCGATCGCTATTGAGTGACACGAACCACCGGACAGTCGCATCGTTTCTGTCATGGACGCAGTGAAAATGCTTCAGCGCGTTCCAGTTGATCCGGGTCTCACCTTCATCGTGCTCAGACCAGAAGAGATCTTGAATCTGTTTCGAAAGGTCTTCAACGCTACTGGATCCGTCCCAGCGGTAGACGCCCTGATCGTCAAGCATGTAGACGTGCTCTCCGATCGTAACCCAACAGTGATTGTTCACACACCCACGACGAAGCGAAAGAAAGACGCCTCCATCAAGGATCGGGTCTTGCAGGTAGCTCAATTTGTAGACATGCCGACGCTGAATGACGAAGAGGAAGCTTTGCGTCGAGATCATAGCCGTCACCGCTTCGTCAATATCCTCGCTGCTGCTGAGGACCATCGAATTCTCTGCGGCCCATGAATCGAATTCGCCTGCTTCTGACCAGTAGATTTTGGACGGTTGAGTTCGCGGGGGGCGGATCACGTACTGAGCGAATTTGTCTGTTGCTCCGTTGTACGGCTTTCCGAGCGTCAACGTCTGGTTGACGGCATCCACTGAAGAGATTCCGTATTTGTCGTCATGGCCGGTGACGTAGAAACGTCGGCTTGCCATTTCGGCGGTCCATTGCGTTCCGATGCCCTGGACGGTCTTCGATCCATTGGTGACTTCACAGTGCCCCTCTTCGTATCGCACTTCTCCAGCCGCGAAGAGACGGTTGTTGAAGTAAGCGAGGAGTGGCTTGTCGTCTCGCGGAATTCCGTGCCGACCGACGATGTCTCGGTTGTTCGTGTCGAAGAATGGAACCGCTTCAAGCGCCCGGAGTTGATCGTCAGTATTCGTGGAATACTTCGACCTGACCGCAAGGTTTCGTAACTCGATGTCGACGTAGTACGTTGTGGCTTGCCCGTTCGTGTTTCGAAGAATCTGCTTTGACTTGATCTTCGTGTCGCCGGGATCCGGAACCGGAATGTTTTTGTAGATGATTCTCCGTACGTCAGTCACCTCGATTGTGTTCGAGATCGGGCTGAGATTCGACACGTTCCCGTCTTCATCCACGAATCGACAATACGCCGAGTAGATCCCGCTGATCGGTCCTGTCTTCCCACCACGGATCGTCATCGCTGAATCGGGAGCGGGGACGCCGACTTCAACTGTTGAAACTCCAACGCCATCCCACTTGACGACCGGATTTAAGCCGTTCGCGATGTAGACATAGCCGTTCGTGGCGCGCGCGAAAGAGGCCGGAAAGTTGTTCGGGATCCCGCTGAGGATTGCTGGAGTACGAAGACGATCTGAATCTTGAAACTCAAGCTGATCCGACACCGTGATTCGGCTCGAATCGTTGAAGACCGTCTGTAGTTGCGGATCGCCCATGTCACTTACCCTGAGTGGCCGTAGATCACGAACGACGAACCGTCAGTCGGAGTAGCGGGGAACTCCACCGCGAATTCGAAGTTTTTGGTCGAACCAGTGTAATTCTCGATGCGGCGCCCGATACCTTGGAGATCGTCATCCGGTTCCGTGATGCAGAGATACATCCCGTTGTAGAAATCGTCTTCGCTGCTGAGTTCGGAATCTCCGTCAAAGTCGCTCGTCGTCGGGGAAGAATCGTCGATGCTCCCGGAGACGAAACACCCTGTGTACATCAGGGCGAGGAATTCTGCTGTGTTGGCCGTGTCGTCGATTCGTTCGACATTGGCGTTGGCTTGCAGAAATGAGTTGCAGCGAATTCCGATACTTGTTCCGTGAATGATGTAGACCGAAGTTGAATCAGGTTGAACTTCCCAGTCTCGATCCACGGACGCACGCTGCGACGAAGCGGCGTAGTCGACAATCGAACGAATCTGACCGGCACCAGTGCCCCGAACTATCTCGACAACTCCGCCGTTGTAGTAGTCGTCCTCACTGCTTTCAGCACCGGATCGTAACGTGATCGAACGAGTCGCCCCGGCCTGAGCGACTCCGGAATCGAGACCGGGTTCCGGGTGCAAGACTTCCATGTGAGGGATCGCGGAGTCGGCACTGTCGACCTTGATGACGATTTCATCGCCGGTCATTTCAGTGGCAGTGAGATCGAGCGTGTAAAAACCAGTCGACCCGATCGCTGTTGCTTCGTTTGTGCAGTCCGAGATTCCACCGCCGTCAACGGAGTATTCTGAGTCTGGAGTCGTCAACGAAGTGAGCAACGCCCAATCCGTGTCGAACATCGGGAACGTCATCCGATAGGGAGCGTTACGTATACATCTGTTGCCATCTCCCTGAGCCATTGCTTTTCTCCTTCTGCTGTGTTATGATGCCCCGTATGAAACACGGACACGCATCACGATCAGGTCACAGTGGAACCTACAATTCCTACTCGAACATGCGGCAACGCTGTGAAAATCCAAAACATCCGATGTACCAATACTACGGAGCACGCGGAATTCACGTCTGTCGTAGATGGAAGACATTCGCTAACTTTTTGGCCGACATGGGAGAGCGTCCGCCTGGCTACTCTCTTGAACGCAAAAATGTAAACAAGGGCTACTCTCCAGCAAATTGCGAGTGGATTCCACAAAGTCAGCAAGCCAAGAACCGCCGCTGGTGTCACTTGCTGACATTCCATGGGCGCACCATGACTGTAACAGAGTGGAGTCGTGAGGTCGGTATCCCCCGCCAAACACTCATGAAGCGTTTGAAGAACGGTTGGCCTGTCGAAGCCATTCTGACCGTCAGGCCAAAACTTGGTAACAAGAAACTGAAGCATGCTCTCCTTTACCCGTCGAGTGCATAGAGTTCGTAGTAGCATTTGAGGGATTCACCAATCGAAACCGCCTGGACCGCGTCGAGCACTGCTGCGGACCAAAGTGTTCCGGTCGCGTCATTCGCGGCGACACTGCTGCTCGTGATGAACAGTCCCCGAATCGTGGTCTGAGCGTCCATCGTGTATCGCACGGGCGAAGTGTTTCGTGACAGTTCACCGGTCGACTCAGCCGGAGACCACGCCTGACGAGTCGATTCGCTGTAGTTTGTGTCTTCCGTCCATCCCGAATGAGAAGCGGACGTGTCGTCTTCGTCGATCGTGACGCTACTTCCGCCGATCAGACCCAGATACCACGTCGTGATCTGAGTCGCGCCGTAGAACTGGACGTTGAGGATATGGTTCAGACCTTCATTGACGATGTCGTTGTAGAACTCGGTCCTGCAAATCCGAGTTCCCCACGGGGACCATCGCTCGAATGTGTACTTCCCCCTGATTTGAAGACCGGTTTTGGCTTCGAGTCGCGGATCATCGAAAGTGATTTCTGACCACTTCATTGTCACGCTCCAATCAGTTCAGCGTACTGCCGCCCGAACACGCCTGGAGGCGGGGCGAGAGCTTGCTGCAACAGGCCGATCTGGTTTTGAGGACCGACGAACGGAGTCGGTTGCGGCTGAGGTTGTGGTTGCGGCATTCCCTGCATTTGAGAAGGCGCAAACCTGCTGACTTGATCCGGAATCGTTGGTGTTCCCGGATTGCCGACGTACGGGTTGACTCCAATCTGACCAACCGGGGGGGCTTGCGAAAGCATTCCGATCCGACGTGCGGGCGGTTGGAGCGTCATCGGCCTCGCCGATTGCATCATCATGTTCCCGCCGCCGCCACCTTGACTGTTGACGCGGGCACCTGTGACGTTCTGCGGGTTGAAAAACTGGTAGTTCTGATCAAGGTTCATCGCCATTAGGACACCCTTGGGTTTCTGAGTTTGAGGACACGTCCGGTGTCTGTCTGCATCAGTACGAACGGTCTCGGTGATGCGTCGAAGAAGTGTAGTGCAATCCCCCTCCCGTCTGCATCACCACCGGCGACGATTTCGAAGCTGTACCGGTCCAGTCTCACGATGTTCCAAACTCCACCGGACGTGTATGCGGCGTTTCCAGTAGACGTGTTAAGGGAAAATCTCGATGAGTTCACGTAGGTTATCAGCCACCGCCCGTTTGCCGCCGTGTTTCCTTGCACCCCAGAAACCGTGACCGCATCCCCGCTTGATCTTCCATGCGATGCCGAAGTGACAACGATTGGCGAAGCCTGAGTCGCATTTGTGATAGTCCCCGTGGCGATCTTCGTCGTGACGATGATATCGTAGAATCCAGTCGAGTAGTCGTATCCGGCGTTCAGAAGCTTCTGGAAAAATCCTGTTTGATCGGCGAAGTCGATCATCGGGACTTGGAAGTCAGCCACTACGCCAGAAGAACTGTAGACGCGCGCGTAGGGAGCTTCAGCCGGTTCTTCGGGCGTACCGTCCGTGGTTGTCCGGGACCACACCGGAACTGGAATGATGTCACCAAGAACGTAGCGGCCAAGATACATCACGGTCCCCCGGAGTTCGTCTTGTGTCTCAACCACTCCCAGCCTCCACCGGCCATTGCCATGTAGAGGATCGACCGATATTCCGTCTCGTCAAAATGGCTTGCGTTCAGCCATAGGAAGACCGTGAGGAACGTCAACATTACGATCACGTTGACGATCCTCCACACTGGATGATCTTTTGCTGGTAGCTGCATCTTTCCCTCACGTGACGAAGAACGACTGAGCTTGTCCCGTAGCCACAGAACTGATCTCGTAGCTGAAGAGGATCTGGTAAATGCTGCCTGTTGCGTACCCATCAGCCGACTCTGCGTCAACTTCCCAGCGGTATGCCCCGATCACTCCCCACGTTCCGCCGGACACCCAGTCAGCGATTCCAACAGAATCATCGAGACTGAACGTGGTCGATGACACGTACGTTACGAAAAAGCTTCCGTTCGCAGCGGTGTTCCCGACAACACCGGCGATTTCCACGTACGCCCCTGTCGTCAGTCCGTGGGCTGAAGACGTCGTGATGACGATTGGGGTATCCCACGATGCGTCAATGATGTCCGAGCCGCTGTCGAGCTTCGAACACGTTCCACTCTTCAGGAATCCGGACGGTCCGTAAGTACGGAACGTCGGGAGCGCATCCGCGAACACAGGAGTTCCATCGGTATCGACAACGAGCAGGACGCCGTAGAGCGTTTCTGACTGCTTGACGTAACCCATAAAATCCATGACGAATTCCCCATCTAGTAAACAAGCGGCGGCGCGCCGCCAATTCCGCCAGCCAGATACGGCTCAATTTTAGAAAACTCCATAACCGGGATGTTTCTTCTCTGTTTGAGAATATTACCCACCGTGAACAACGACCTCAACATTGAATCCCACGACATTGCCTGTCGTGCTTTGAGATATTGCTGTCTTGCCCACATCCGCTGTTTCCAATCACCAGCATCTCTGGCTTGCTGTTCTGCGTGCTGGGTACGATCCATCGTGGTAGCGTGCTTGCTGAGAAGATTTTTCCACGTTGGCGCATTAGGATCCGGGGCATCTTTGGTCATGTAGTCGTACGAGGTAAATTGCGATCGGGGCTTCCCTGATGAATAGAGTCCGACTCTTGTGTTTTGGACTTCTGGTGACGAGACGTACCCCTGCGGCAATTGTGGAAGCGGCCCCCTGGAAGTAACCTCCTGCCTTTGTCTTGGTTTAAGTGTCGCAACACCATTTATGATGCTATAAGCTGGCATTTTAATCGTCCTCGTCGTCGAATTCGATTTCCCTGATACCGCGACGTGTTTCTAGCATCCCGACTCGAAGACCTTGAACGTTGATCTGTTCCTGTGCGCCACCGGCGGGCATGTCCAACGTGTCGATGTTGGTCGCCAGCCCGACGAACTGAGTGATCTGTGAAACTGATTTCGGTCCAACGCCCATCGCTTATTTCTCTTTCGGAGTTTTCCCGTTGATGAAATCAGCAAATCTTTGATCGAGACGCCCAAGTGAAACTTTGAGTTCCGTGATTTCGCTCGTGATGTTGTCCATCTTGTTCGCGCAGATGTGAACCTGAGACGGCGGGCACGAAGAAGGAACCTTCGGTATGAACTTTATGATTGCAACTACCACGACGGCGCAAACTGAGAAAACACTAATTCCTTCACCGATACCCATATTACTTTCCCTTCTTGACTCCGATTCTTTTTTTGGCGAGAGCAGACCGCGTAATGGCGTGAACTGTCTCTTCGTACTCTTTCGTGCCACGCTTCTTTCCTTGGCTCGCGGCGATGGCGAAAGGGTTGATCCCGATCTTCTTTATCGTGGCTTGCGACGGCATCTTTTACCTCCGCGAACGGCGCACACCAATACGATTCGTTCTGTTGCCAAGCGTTGAACGATACCCCATCGTTCGCCTGCTTAGATTCTGCTTCTCCTTACGGTCCTCTTCTCGCTCGCGGGCGCCTTCCATCATTTCCTTTGTTTGATCGCCACGCGTCTTGACCCAGATCGCCCGCGCCGCAATCTTGCTCTCTTTGTCTTCGGTTTGCTGTCGCTTTTTGCGGAGTTTGATCCCGGCCCTTGCCTCAGCGTGCCGGTTCATCTCCTTTTGACGCATCAGCTTCATTTGAGCACGTTCCAGATCAGTCATCATTGTTCTACTCCACGTCAGACCCAAGAGGCATGTTCGCGAGTCTTCGATAAGAGACGCCTTCCGTGTCAACCGATCGCGGTCCGGTCGTCCGCGAGTCAGCTTCCATCGCACGTTCGACGGCGTCCGCAGCAAGCGCCGCGATCTCCTTGTACCGCTCCAACTGGCGGATCGCGGCGACTTGCTGTTCGCATACTCTGAGCAACGCGGTCGTCATCCCGCCAATCTCGATGTCGACCGGGTCACTTACCCGATGGAGAACTCCACTGGAACGGGTCGTGTCCCAGTTACGGTCCACGGTGGCATTTGTGGCGTCCGCGACTGAGATGATGATCCGCTCCTGATCGAACGGGTTAGCGCCATCCCGCCCGGTGGGATAATTCTCGCGGTCGTCCGAGATTCGGACGACGGACCCTACCATGTCCGACGTCCATTCCGTGTCGCTGCCGGTTAGAGCGGCCGAGTCGGCAGTAACCGTGACCGTACCGGATTCGTGGTTCTCAATCTGCAATGCACGCGGACGTGCCCTGTAGATGAAATCCATCGTGGTAGCCGAATCCGGATACGGAAAGAAGCGGGCGCACAGAACGCCCATGAAATCCCTCGCGCCCATCACAGTGAAAAAGTCGGGGGGCTGCGCGCTTGTGACGTTGTGGCGATGACCGCCAAGCCATTCGCGAGGGTGAATGAAGCTCAGATCATCCCATGAATTTTCCGGAAACATCCGGTCGATTGAGACGAGGTCTGACGGTAGCGTGTACGTGTCGCGGTAAAGCGTGTAGGACGTTCCTGAATCGACGTCTTCTCCCGGATTCGAACCGATTTCGAGTTGCAGGTTGTCATCGTCGATCCGTGTCGCAACGTTGTAGGTCACGTCAGAAATGACGAGAACTCCGTACGCTGCCCATTCCGGGAAATCACCATCCGTGAGGGTCACGAGCCGCTCGTAGTTGGTCCCGGAAACAGAACCGCCGGTGTGGTCGTATTCGATGGTCCCGGTTGAGTACGGCGCCGAAAGGTTCAACCGGCCTTGGCGTGTGAAATAACTCCACGTGTGCATCCCGGCGAGTTCATCGACCGCAGAGAGGACGGCCCGGCGGCAAGCCCGGTAGCACTCTTGAGAAGGATTGCCTTCCAAGAAATACGCCAAGTGATCGACGAGATCCTTGAACGTCAAGATTGACCGTACACGGGTTGCCATCTTCCTACTCCCTGCCCGGATAGCTCGTCACGTTTTCATAGTTTGCATCACTGAATGATGGACGTCCGGCAAATGCCGATTCAACCGACACGCGAGCGGGTGGCGAGTCGGAAAAGTCCGCCCGGCCACTTGGACCGGGATGTTCCACGAGCGGCTGATGCGGAATGTATGTCTCGGCAACTATCCCTTGTTCGGTCACAGTCAATGTCGAATCGGTTGCGACCGGAATATCCCAGAGGGAAGCCGCCAAGATTTCATTCAACGTGTCGATCATGGATCTTCAAATTCTGCTACCGTCGTTGTCCCTGCCACGTAACTGATCGTTGCCTGAGAAATCACCGTCCCAGCCGTGTTGGAAATCGTCGTGAGCGTGCTGGTCATGGTCTTCTTGTTCCGGAGCCTCATGTACATGAATTGAACCATTGTCGCAATGTCCGGAGCGTCTCCGGGGGTTCCTGTCAATTCAGTCCCCGTGGTCCCGATGCTTGAGTTTGCTGAAGCTGTACTGTCCGCGATCCCTTGGAGTGAATCCGTCGAGACGACGAACGTGCTTGTGTCGCTCGTGGACGACATGAGGTTCGACAACACCGTGCCATCAGCCACTTCGGTTGACATGTCGTCATTGTCGGCAACGGCAGTCGCCATCAGGTGGTCAAGATTCAAGGCAACTAAAGCATCATTGACCTCAGACTGCACTTCAGCGTCCCAGGATGAATTCCACGGCATCGTACATCCGGTGAAGGCGTAGCCGGTCCCATCGAAAGCGAGTTCCAGATTGTCAGCCGCCGTGGAATCGCCGCTAATCTTCACCGCGTCCGTCTGGAGGCTGTCCGTAGTCGTTGCTTCCAGGTCGAACGTGGTTCCGGTCAAGCCGAGACCTGCACCGCCAACGCCGACAATATCTACTCCGTCTCCATTACTGGCCGTAGCGTAGATTCCCTTGGTAACCCCACTGATGATCAGACCGAACGCAGCAGACCCGGTAATCGCCACGCCGGAACCAGACCCGTTGATGTCGACTCCGGTTACGCCGTTGATCTCGACACCATCCGAGCCGCCTGTGATGTCGATACCTTCTCCGACAGAACCGACGATTGTCAGCCCGTTCGTTGCTCCGGTGATCTCAAACCCAGCACCACCCGAAGAGTCCAAGGTGACTCCTGCGGATGCACCATCCAAATCAAGGGCCGGGCCAATTGACGCAGTCACGTCGATGCCGCCAGTTACACCGTCAACGTCAATGCCTGGACCGACAGAGGCGTTGACGTCGATACCGATTGTGGTTCCGTCAACAGCAACCCCAGGTCCAGCGGACGCATCAATGTCAACGCCGAACGTAGTTCCGTCAATGTCAAGACCTGGCCCAGCAGACGCTGTAACAGTCGCTCCTGCTGTCGTGCCGTTGATGTCCAAGCCAACTCCGGCATCGTTGTTCGCCTTGATGGACCGGACGACGAAGTCGACGTCACCGACGTCGCCGGTACCAAGGAAGGCTTGGTTGACGGCAGTTGCGGCCGACGCGGACCCGCCGATCTGGGCAACGTTCACGTCGTCGATCGTGTAGTTGTTGACGGTCGTTCCGGACGATGAATCCGAAATGTCGTAGGCGTAGCCGTACAGATTGACGGTCGTCGTGGCCGTCCCGCTGATCGTAATCGGTCCCATCACGCCCACAGACTGGACGGTCCCTGCACCGGTCAATGTCAATGTCAGCGATCGAAAGACTCCGCGAATCTCAACGTCAGCCCCATCCGTGACAAACGTCTGCCCGCCGCCAGCGAGAACTTCGTGCGAACAAGTGCAGTCCGAATCGAGCGTGTAGTGTGCCCCACCGGCCCATCGGCGATTATTGATGCCAGTCGCGGCCCCCTCACCCGTGAAGTCGAAGTAAGGCGTCCCAGACCCGGCGACGAGCGAGACGCAATCCACGAAGACGTATTCGCCGTTGCCGTTCGACGTGAACGGAGTTCCGGTCGGAGTATTGAACCCGCACCGAACAAAGTAGCTAGGACCAGTTGACGTACTCGCTTCGATACGGCAATCCTCGAAGATCGTCCCGCTCCCGGAACCAATCCCGCTGACGTCGGCGTTTCGGACGTAGGCGTTGGCGATCGTTTGACCGCCAAGAGCCAGGGTCCACAATCCGTCACCAATGAGAGTATGATCCGTGGAATCCGAAGCAAGAGTGATCGAAGACCCGTTCTTCACGCGGAAGCGATTGATTCCGAGCGAAGCGGATAATGTCTCGGCGGCGGCAAGCGTCGATACCGGGTTGTCAGCAGTACCGTCCACGTAGTCTTCGGTGTTCGTGTTGGATGCATTCGTGTCAATCCAGATTGCACCATCCGCGTACCCGACTGTCTGCCGAACGACGGCGTACGAAGTAAGCAGGCGATCGGTGGAAATGTTCGTCGTGGTGGTCGAGTAGAACTTGATCCGGACCTTGCCTTGATTGGCTCCGGTTCCTGTATGAGCCGTCGTGAGTTGGTAAGTTCCTTCAACAACGGTGGTCGCAGGCGTTCCGGTTCGTGAACCGATCTGATCCCAGTTTGTTGTGACCCAGTTATATGCCTGAATGGCAACTGAGTCGCCAGCCGTGTTGCAGTACCCGTTCCAAACCACTTCAACGGCGACACCCTCAGAGCCAACATCGAACTGGTAGTAGACGTCAGTGGTCCCAGCGTCCGGAGTAATCGAGTGGAGCGTTCCGTTGAGAGTGGCAGTAGCGGTGTAGGTGTTGGTTTCACCTTCTGCACCGGCCTTTGTGAAGCTCTCAGCGGTGGTCGAAATGGCAGCAGACCCAGACGAAAGACTCGTGACTTGTGACTGAGTCGACGGGTAATTTCCGCCAGTGATACCGGTCCCGTCGTACTGTGATTCAAGGTTGTCTGCGGCGGTTGAATCTCCGCTGACCTGCACGACATTGACACCGAGTTGAGCAGTTGTTGTCGAAACGGCTACCCCACCAATCTTGACTAGATCAACTTCTTGGAATCGGTTTTCGATTGAGAAATGAGCGATCACCGCATTAATTGTCTGGCCGTCAACAACGGCTCCGTCTACCCAGACCGCGTAATCGTAGCCGACTGCGAAGTTGGCATTGTCGGATGTATCGACGACGCACTTGTGGATTCCGACATCCGGAGAGTCTTCGGTGTCGGTAACGGAAGTTCCAGTGCAGTCGGTTCCGTCATCGCGGATGACCTTGACCGTGCCGTCTGTGGCCCGCGTGATCGACGCACCGAGACCGTCGACCGTGTTCCAGTAGAAGGTCACACCAGCATCTTCAGGGTAATCGCCCAGGTATACGCTCATCCGGCCAACCCCTTCAATCTATTGTTCCCGCCACCAGCACTGGCGAGTGACCGTCCGATCGCCTTCGTTCGCCAGTACACGCTTCCAACGATAGAGATGCCACGCGGAGCGGCGTCGATCGTGGATACGTCTTCCGAATCCTTGATTGTGCTCGTGAAGTTCCCCGATTGGTAGAACAACTTGTCGTTCCCGGCACCGACCCACGGAGTGTTGATTCCATCCCAAGAAATATCGGTCGGATTCCCTTCGATCAGCGTAATCGACTCCGAGTCCTTCACTGTGCTCGTCAGCTTGCCACTCAGGCGATACAGCGTGTCGAGAGATGACCCGACGAGATAGGTGTCGTCCCTGTCCAATGCTGCGCCACCTACACCAGATTCAGCCGGTGAACCGGTTGCGTTCGAGATGTCAAGCGAATCCTTGATCGTGGTCGTGACTTGCCCGGAGAGATACCAAATCTTGTCGTTGTCGTTCCCCGCGACAAGGGAGTTGTTTGTTCCACCAGCCAAGTCGAAGCTGAATCCTGTTGGAGTCCCTTCACCGGAAATCGCTGCGGTGTACGAGTTCTTGATCGTGCTGCTGATCTGCCCGGACAACAGCCAGATTTTCACATTCGTCGATCCGATGAACCACGTGTGGTCCTGAGTCAATTCCACGCTCTGCCCGTTCGGATCAATCGCGTTGACGTCGACTGAATCCTTGATCGTGGACGTGAAAATCCCCGACTGATAGTAAATCTTGTCGTCTCCCGCTCCCTGCCAGACTGTGTGCGTCAGAGGCATCTTGCCACCTCTTCAACTTCTTGCACGCTGCGGAACGCTTGGGCAATCTCGGCGATCTCGACACCGCTCGTGAAGTGCATACAAGGCCGCGTGAAGTCGGCCCAAACCTGAAATCCGGCTTCCTTTGCCCGGCGGCAGAACATGAAATCCCCGCCGTACTCAGCGATGCCGTTTTCATCCCAGCCCCTCATGAACGGGGATTTCATTTCTTCCATCACACGCCGGGCAATCAGAAGACAACCAGAACCTACAGCGTCGACACGCTGGATTCCCTCCATGATCTCGTAGGGCTTCCAGCCCTTGAACTCGCCGTCTTCGCAGACTTCCCTCATCACATTCCAGTAAATCGGGTAATCGCCCGGACGGCTTGCGTCGTTGTGCCATACTGGCGTGGGATAGCCGACGATGTCGAAGTCTTCGAAGGTGTTCTCTAAAGGCTCGACGCCCCTTCTTGGTGGGTTGTCCGCGTCCAAAGTGAGCCAATGCGTGTAGTCCCCCTTTAGAAAATCGAGACGAATCTTGTGCAGGTTGTTCACGTACGGGCTGTTGGTCGGAAGGATTACGTTGACGTCGAATCGCCTCTCGGCCATGACATGCATCAGGTAGAAGACAACGTGCTTGTGGATCAAGCCGTTGCCGTTCGGAACAGAGATGAGAATCTTCGGATGGTTCATTCGAGAGTCAAACCAACGCTTTCAAGGTAAGTGCTTTGCAGCTTTCGCTTGTTTCGTTTCCTTCCGGGAGTCCTATCGTCCGGGTCAAGTGCCCGACGGTCATCGTCATCTTCAGGAACACCGGCCGCACGTTTCGCAGCGATTCCTCGCAACACAACTTCATTATCAAGAACTTCCGGTTCGTGTCCGTGTGCTCGAACTTCGTGGAAGTCCTTCGACTCCACTTCCGACATGATCGAACAAACGTCCGGGAATCTGATGACGGCAGATTCAGCAAACCACCGTGGGACGTAGAGTAGCCCCCACTGCATCCCCATCGGTGACGTCTCGTCGGACTCCTTATGCCCGCACTGTTTGTCGTAATGCCAGCCTCCGTAGAGGTCGACAAAATGCGACCAGTCCATTTCAATCTTTGGTTCCCGTGCGCGCAGAATTGCGTTGAAGTCGGGGTATTCTGCCCCACTTCCGACCTGTTTCAGACCGATTTTGACTTTCAGTGCTACGACCGTTTGTGCCATTTCTTAGTCCTTGAGTCTTAAAGGAGCTTCCGGATCCTCATGTAGTTGCTTCCAGAGATTGTGCGGCAACGGGCGGTCCCACAAGTAGACGTTTCCAATACTTCCGGTGTAGAAGTTTGTTGTCTCACGTCCGATGTAGAGACCACCGAAAGTGTTGATCGTACCCGTCTGGGCGTCTCCACTTGGATTGATGCAAATCCCATCCCTGTAGTTCCACATGTACGCACCGTCGTAAACGAATCCGAAGGAGTACCATGTGTTGAGAGAGAAGGCGATGTTTGTCGTCGCGAAGACGCTGCCTGAATCTGTCTCGATATTCGAGATGAATGCCGGTGTGTCTTGACGAACTCGGATGAAGAATGGATCGTTTGTTGGATGAACTGACCCGACAATGTACTGTGGCCCGACCGCTCCCACGGAGAATGAGGCGAAAGCGGACATGGAACCAAGAAACCAGTTGTTCAAGTCGGACGTCGTCCGGTCAAGCGTGACGTCTTCCGCACCGGCAAACGTGAGGACGTCGGTTAGCTGATTCGCGACCACCGCTTTCGTCCACGTAGCGCTGTTGATCGTCCCGTGGCGCTGGTGCCCGGAAACGTCCCGGAGTTGGTCCTGTTGGCCGAGTGACGGACACCACGCCCCGATCAGCCCCGACCAAAATTCCGGGAACATCGCATCGCACTGTCTCTGGCAAAAGCCAGTTTCCCATGAAGGACGCATGGCAGCCTCAACGTGCAGGTGATAGTTCGCGGATTCTGACGCACATTTCAATCGAGTCACCGTCTTCCAGGCTCACGTTCAGGTTGTTCTGGACGACGATGATCCCATACGGAAGCTTCGGTTCGATGATCCCGACCTCGCCGGTGAAGATCGCATCGTCGGCGGTGGACATGATCGAACCGACGTAGTCGAGCAACTTCACCGCTTCGGTCGCATCCGCCGCCGCCGCGCCGTATCCGACATACGCTGCATCGGCGCCGGTCAGATTCGCCTTGTTGTCTTCCGCTGCCGTTGCGGAATTCGAATAGCCGATCCAGATGTTGACCGCGCCCCCGGCAGTTGGGGCGCCTTTCGGCTCGATCGCTGCGTCAACGATCCAACGATTCGATCGGACGGCGTTGAATGCGAACTTCGTTGACTGGCGATACGCCCCTACGCCAAGTGCCTTTAGCTCCAACTGGTGAGTCCGCGATCCGAAGTAGTTCGCGGCCCCTACAGTTGGAGCAAAGGTCGTGTTGGCGAGGATGATCGTCCGTTGGTTTGAAACCATCATGCTCATTGGGTATCACCCTTCTTCAAGAAACTTCTCGCAGAGTGCGAGATGATCTATCGTCAGTTGCTTCGACTTGTTGAGTGATTCGAGAGCTTCGGCGATGATGTCTGTCTCTTTTATCCCGAATTCGATCTCGATCTCCTTGTCGCTCTTCCACTTGATTTGGCCCGTCGCTTCGTCGTTGACAACTCCGCACTCTTCCAATTCATCGGCAGTCAGAGCGATCTTGGACTGCATGTCACGGATGATCTTGAGAGTGAGGATGTTCCCCTGCTGGGGAAGAGTCTGCAACAGGAGAAGCCGTTCTTTCAGGTTGAGTTTCATGATGCTCCTTGTTGTTACGCATCGGTTTCTATAATGCTTACAGAAACCATGATCATCCACACTTTCCCACTGGGAACCCGCTCGTCAAGGACTTCTACTCCGGGCGGGGACGTCTGAATCCTGATGCGGTCGTTTTCGGACATTTCGAAATACCCAGTCCCTCCATGCAAGGTTCGTTTCGCCGGGTGTTCCAAAGCCTGAAGGTTGATTTCAGCCATCGGATACCTTTCTGTTATGTTGCGGCCATCAGCGGAATCCCGTAAACGGTGCCGTTAAGATTCACCTTGAGGTAGCCAGAAGGCGTGGCGCCCTGCGTGTCGGCGTATCCGCTTGACGCTGCCATCTGATCGTCGAGTCCGGCGCTGGACTCAAGGAAGTACACAGAGTGTCCTTCGATCCGCAACATGGCACGCGCGCGGCTTCCACCGGCCGACGCGAAGAAATGGAAGACCTCTTCCCCTGAGACGTCTCCGTTGTTGATCTGGATGTCACTCCAGAACGGGGCGATTCTTGCACCGGATTCGATGGTGCAGTTTGAGAGGTTTGCCCCGAACTTGCCCCAGAAGCAGTGTGCCCCGGCAGTGGCGTCATTGTTCCTGTCCTCCAGTGTTCCGCCAGACTCGACGGACATTACCGTCGAAACGGACTGCATCCGGTCTGACGCCCCGCCGTCGATGATTTGCGGGAAGATGCCGTGACCGAGAATCTTGGCGTCTCCATCCGTGGTCGGTTGGAAATAGGTGGCGTAGCGGAATCCGGTTGTGGTGTTGCCGGAGAATGCCATCCAGCCGGTGACGGCTTCGAAGTCGAGCGATGACCCACGAAGAACCCTTGCTCCTGCGGCAAGCGTCATACTTGAGAAATCCAGCACCGCAGTCGTGTTGTCTGCGGCAGAAGCTACGAACGCTTTTCCGGCCGCCGCTGTCCCGGCAGTCACGCCGTCGAGGAAGTCCAGTTCGTTAGCTTCGGCATCTTCGAGCTTGTTGATTTGAGTGACCAACTCACTCGAAACATCCGCACCGAGACACTTGGCGAGACGGTTCGCCGATTTTGCACTGATTGCCATGATTCACTCTCCCTAATCGTTTCCTGAAAAGAGTTCCTTGGTTTGATGTCTCGCCTCTTTGAACTTTTCTGGCTTTGCAGCCCATTCTTCGGCGAGGTCCGGGTTATCTTCCGCTGCCGAGAGCATCGCTTCATCAACGATGTCGTCCGCGACTTCATACCGTCCACTGAGATCATCAATCGGAGCATCCATGCTATCGGGGGGAGTGTAGTTGATTCCGCCTTCAAGGATCAGATTCTTTTCGGCGGCAACACGCTTGACGTCGGCGACTGAATCAACCCACGCGCGAGGGTCTCCAGGGAAAGATGCCAAACCAGAACAGTAGGTTTTCCCTTCAGGACTGACACCGGATTCGCGTGCCATTTGCCGGTAGATTGCGGCAACTCGTTCGTCTGCAATTCCGCCGGAATTCCAGCGTCCTTCCATGAAGATCGAGTCCGTCATCCCGATACCGGCAAACGTACGGGATGCAAGAGCGTCTGCGAGCCGGGGCGACATACCACCTGCCACGAGACGATCGTAGAATTCTTGCGGAGTCTCACCGTTCGGCGGCGCGACTCTTCCGGATCTAACTTTTCTTGCGCGTGCTTCCGTTCCCACGAGCTTGTGCCTTTCTTCGAACTTTGCTTTCTGCTTCCATTGCCTCCAGCTTCGCTTGTGATTGTGCGATCTGCGAAGCCAACTTGATCTGATTCTCCTGAGACTGTGCGGCGAGATCGAACCGCTTTTGCTGAGTGTCGAGCTGCGTCAACAACAGCTTTGCTTGGAGATCGGCAGACGCCTTCTGCATCTCCATTTCGTGACGCTCCGCGTCCTGTTCGAGTTCTTGAGCGGACTGCGCTTGCTCCATTTGCATCTGCATCTCTTGCTGCGGATCCGGCTGAGGTGGCTGAGGTGGCGGGGGCTGAATCTGGAACATTTCAGGCGCCATGTCGTTCGCTTTCGCCCAGTACGCGGATAGGGCGTTGAGCGGGCTGAAATCGCCAGTCTGGAAAGCGTAGTTCGTGAGTAGTGGTCCCCATACCTGAACAGCCTGAGTAGCGTTGGCAATGTCCCGCTCCCTGTTCGGTTTCCGGATGCTACCGGCCTCGATCCGGTATTCGAGTTCACGGACGACGGCAGTGACTTCAGAAGAAGAAATGATCCTCCCCCAAACCTGAGCGTGTGCCGGTCCCATGATCGGAAGGACGTCTTCCGGCCGCAGATGCCATCTGGCGGCGATCGCCTCTTTTCGTGCCGCAAGTGTCATCCAGTCTTCGACGCGGTTTGCCATGTCTTGCGGTCGCGTCTGTGTGGCCTCCCCTTTGATTCTGGATTCTTCGGCGGAACGATGCTGCCGTGCCGACTCTCCATAGAGGAGCGGAGTCATGCCGGTACGCTGCTCAAAGAGATAGATCACCTGTTCGAGCACACGCCAAATGTCTTGGTTCATCGGTGGATGTTGCAAGAACTGAATGACGTCGTTGATCGTCCGTCCGTGCTGTTTCGAGATCTCCAAGAGAGTGAGGTCTCGCCCGGTAAGGATGGCGGTCTTCAGATCCTCACCAGCAGACTTTAGGATCGCAATGAAGTCTCGCGACGTGTTCTTCACTTTGTCGGCGAGGAAGGACATTGCCCAGTTGATGAATTTGAGTTCGCCAAGGGCGGGCTTCAGGTGACTCATCGGATAGAGTTTTCGTGGCCGAGGATGAAACTCTAACTCCGTGAACGGCCACGGGTGCGCCGGGTCCGCCCAGAACGGAGTGGGCCACTGAAGTCGGTAGAACACATCCTCACGGGAACCCATCTGGAACACTTCGTCGGGCACGTTGAGCAAGAACGGGTAATCTTCGCAAACAGCCATGTAGACGTGAGGACCAAACTGCTCGAAATACTCCTTGTACGGTCCTCCCTGCTGGTTGTGCCAGTACGTCGCGTTTGGGTGTTCCGCGAGATGACCGACTCCCATTCGGCTGTAGACTTCCCAGAAGGCAAGGAGATCATTCGTGTCACCTTTCGGATTGTAGAAGTCGTATTCCGCGTCTCCGGACGAAGTCTCTGAGTCGTAGGCTTGCTGGTGAGTTGAAGCAAGATTTCCTCTGATCGTTCCGGGCTTGATCCCGAACCGGTTTTCAACCTCCCAAACTGGCATAACACGTCGGCGTGCAATCCACTTGCAGTCGCGAACACACTCCATGTCAGGGTCGAAAACCAAGTTGTCGACCGTGTCGTAGATGCTTCGCACAAATCTCTGGCGGGATCCCTCCGGGATGAAGACTTCGTGCCAAAGGACTCCCATGCCCTTGATCAGACATTCGTCGATCGCTTGGCGCGAGTGCGTCTTCAGATCAAACTCGTTCGGCGTGTAGTTGAGATACGCTGCCATCAGCGATGCACGCAACTGCTCAGTCATGTTCTGCTGCTGCAAGCTCTGATCGAACTGCTGCTGCATTTGCTCAAGCTGCGGGCCGACGACGTTCGCCATCAAGAGTTGAACTGGGATGGAACTGTGTACCCGTGGATTGACTTGACGGTGCGGATTTTGGTGGTAGAGGTATGGTCCGAAAAGCTGGACCATCTCCGCGACCTTATTCGTGGTCATCCGGAAGGTCGGATTCGGCCTCCCGTCCTCAGTCGACATCTGGAATGAACCGCTCTTGGTAGCGTAGTCGGTGCGGTACATGAAGTCGTGCGGCCCATCAAAGAACCGCATCGCATCGTCCGCGTCGATCTGGAACTCGCCGCGTTTGAAATCCACGGCGAGTTTGATCTTCTTCATCCAGAGGCGCGAAATGAGTTGAAACGGATTGTCGACTCGCGCCATTGCTTCACTCTCTGTCAAATGGTGTCGGGTGTAGCGCCTGCCACGAGCAGGGTCAGTTCCTCAACCTTTTGTTCGAGAGCGAGCAGTTGGTCTCGCATCGGGCCGTGCCGCCAGACACCGGACTCTTCAATGTCTGCGGCCTTGACGTCGGGATCGTCAGTGTGCCTTACCGTGTCTCGGATACCATACCCGATCCCGTGCGGGAAGAAAACCGTAAGTTCGACGGATCTTGCGGATACTGCACTAACGATAGCTGCTGCTTCGTCGTTGCTTCCAGGCCCACTTCTCCACAGAACGAACTCTCCCACAAGCACTTTCGGCATTTCGAACACCGGTTTGGGTGTCTGTTTTGGACTTTCCTCAGTCCTCTTCGGGGGGGGTGATTTCGCCACTCTTGGACTCCTTTTCCTTCAGTTTGTTGTGCAACCATTCCTTCCAGTGCGCATCCGTGTCCCGTCCCAACGACCGGACATCGTCTTCGTCTTCGCACGTCAACAGGTTGATGAGGTGTCGCGCTACTGCCTGCCATGCCAACCTGATGTAGCGACTTTCCTGAACAAACTCGGCTTCCGTCCGATTGTAGAACTGCATGTAGAGCGATGCCGCGAGAGCTTCCCACGTCGTACCAATCTCTTGAGAAACTCGGAAGGAAAGTGGTTCCGCAACTCTTTCAATCCAACGAACCTTCGTGTTCTGAGGAAGGTCAAACCACTCTTCAGGCTGTTTCAAGAACAGCGAGAGCAGGAGCGACCGCCCTTCTCTTGCGAGATCTTCGAGCGTGTACCCGATTTTGGTGGTGTATTCGTCGGCATCCATTACGTTCGCTTCCTGAAGATGTTATCCGAGCGAGATTCCTTCCGCGTACATTCCACGATTTCGGTTCGCCCGTTCCTTCTTCATTCTGATTTGTTTCAGTGCCCAGTTCTCTCTCTTCTTCTTCCGCGTGACTTCATGAAACTGCGGATCATGGATCGCGAGGTATCTGAGGCAATCCATCAGGTGATCGTTACGCTGAGCGGGCTTGTCCAGAACAACTTCTTTCTGTCTCGCCCACTTGTAACGCTCAAACTCGTACTCCAAGTTTGGGCACTTTCCCTTGAAAATCTGCAACTTCGGTTTTCCGTCACCTCGAATCCTCAACAATTCTCGAACAGCTTCGATGCCCCCGTTGACATCGTCCGGCGCCCACATGAATCCGTTTCCGGTTGTCTCGCTGCTGAAGTCATACCGCTTCAAGGCTTCAGCGTACTCCGTCTCGATCGTGACTCCGGAACCTGTCTGAGCTTTACGGCCTTCACGCGAGTCGATCAGAAACGTGTAGTAGCCACCCCCTCGCCCAACTCGCGATGCTTGCTGCCCGAATTCGTCGGCTGTGCAGGATTTGATGTAAAGCTCATCGAAGATGTAGAAGTGGTCTCCTTTCTCGGATCCTTCCGGCGGGACCGCAAGAAACAAGACGCCGCAGACTTGACGTCCAGGGTCGACGGCCATGTAGAGAGTCCAGTAGGACGGGATTGCGAACGGTTCGCAACCGTGGATCCCCATGTCGAATTCCGGGTAGATCCGGAACGTTCTGATGGCGAACTCACCGTGGATGCGGACCTGAATGTCGGCATCATTGGTAAGCTTCGCGGCAAACTCCTCTTTTTCTCTATCGGAAATGTGCGGATTCGCCGCGAGCGTCATCATGTATTCTTGAACTCGTGGACGCCGCTGGCTCCGTTGTTCTTCGGCCATCTCGTGAAGATCCCACAGATGTTCCGAACCAGCTTGCGGAGTCGCAGACCAGATGAACCTACCGGAACGGTCCAGAAGACGTGCCGACATCTCGACGTACCACGCCGGGTCGACGATTTCTTCATCGAACCACACGAGATCGAGGTCGGTTCCTTGCGGCGGCTTTCCGAGCGAGGAGAAGAAGGCGAGTTCCCAACCGTTCTTCATTGTGATGACGGACGGGATGTTTTCCTTCTTGTTTTCCCAACCGGTTTCTTCGATTTCTCGTTGGGGGATCAGCGGTGGCGCTGGCTTGATCTGGTTCGCTCGATTGCAGTGATCCACGGTCCAAGGTCTGTGCGCTTCGAATAGAGGCGAGTCCTTGGCTGGGATCATCTTGAACGATCCGGCCTGAAAGAGTTTCTTGTAGATGACCTGCCCAATATGGGTGAGGTCTTTCCCAACGATGAACGCCCGGCCGTCCGTCTTCGGGTATTTGTTGTACGGATCGAGACCGCGTACAGCACGGGCGATCTCGGCGGCGGCAGACAATGTCTTTCCTGCACGGTTTGATCCACGCACGATGCGCTCTGGTGCGGTCGATTCGTGAAAACCTTCCGCGATTGGAAGCGGCTCATAGAGCGTTAGAGCGTCGAACCGACGTCTCGCCATACGGGCAGCGGCACGCCGCAGAATCTTCTGCTCGTATGTCGTGAGTCCGGAGAAGACTTTATGCGCTGGGGGTTTCGGAATCTTCCGTTTCTTCCGTAGCGCTACCTGAAGATCCAGCCCCTCCTGAATCTTCTCGATCGGAGTCTTCTTGTGAATGTGTCGATCCGTCGCGTCCATGTCTCTGTGCCAGTTCCATGACAACAGCACTCAGAACCTCTTCGTCGAACTCGATCTCTTCTTTCTCATCGACGTCAACGAAGTGGAGCATCCTTTCGAGCAGTTTTGCTCGAATCAGAGATCCGGCGGGAGCGTTGTCGTACGTGTGCTTGAACGCTCTCGCGAAGTCTTCCGCGCCGCCCCATTCCCGCAGAATCGCTTCTCCGATTTCAGAGATCTTCGACTTCTTCTGTACCCGAAGAAGTCTCGCGATAGTCTCTTCAAGCGTTTCGTTCTTCCGTGGTTTCGACTCCGATTCTCGCGGCATTCTCTTGCTCCTCAAGAGATTCTCTCATCGCCTGTTCCGGCCATTCTTCGGCGACGTCTGGGACGTCTGAAACGACTTTCTTTGCCGCCGGTCCACTTCCCTGAATGATAAACCGTTCCCCCAGAGAAGTGTCAACGCCAAGATGCTTCCGCATGATCGCGGCTTCGAACTGATTGGAAATCTGGCGGGATGTCAACGGGATCGGTTTGCCGACGCACTTCATCTTCCAGTGACCAGCCCAAGCGTTCCAGTTGCAGAACACCGGATGACCCATCAATGAAGAGTCGCGGGTGAAGGTGACGTCTTCCGTGGACGCCTTGTTCTTCTGCGTCTTGTCGGTCCACTCGTAGTAGAAGTACGGCGGTTCAAGTTCATGGAAGACGTCCATGTCGATCAGGATCAGCCCGGTCGGGGCGGCGGCAACTTCTTGTATCCCGCGTTGCTCTGAAGCCCACTCTCGCGAGAACTGCTTCAGTTCAAGATCTTGGTCGACTGGATGCTCGCTCTCACGATTGGCCCAATGGAACATGAAGACGTTCTCGTGAGGCGGTGGGCCACAGTACGGAGCGGCGATCATCGCGGGACGTTCGCCTTCTTGTTTTCGTCTCCACAAGAAGTCGAAGGCTGAATCCCAGAACGGTTCTGCTGCGGGATCGAATCCGAGAGGTTGATTGATCTTATTGCCGAGATAGGCATCCGGCTTCATGTCGTTGTCGACCATCAGAATGAAGTCGACGTCCGACGTCTTCGCGACCTCAATCGCGTTGTTGCGACTCATCGTGATCGGCGTATCCGTCCGCCTCCAATGGAAGATGTCGGAGATTCGAATGTCTTCCTTCATGGAACAGACGGTCTTGACAAGCCAGTCCGTCACGTCTGGATTTTCTGAGTAACCTCCTGGGAATCTGGCAACGAGCATCTTCGCCGGTGCTGGCATGTATCACACTCCATTTTCAACCTCCGCAGTCAAAGTTGTGGCGATCGGAATCGAACCGACGTGACCGGACTTATGAGGCCCGGCGGAGAACCAACACTCCACGCCACGTCAAAATCGCCTCCCCACGTGGATTGGGCCGTGAGGAGGCGTAAGCCGAGTTCTCTCACACAAGAGAGTATCAATCGCGCAATGCCATGTCTACCAAAAAAACTGCGGGAGGTGGAATTCACCTCCCGCAGCCCCCCGAATGGTGGCTTTCACCACCCCGATGCGAGCATTCCTACTCGCCCGATCTACGCTGCTAAGAATCTCACGTAATATCCACCCACCAGATGTTTTTCTCGACGTTGACTCCGTCAATCCTCTTCAATGCACGCTTCACGCCGAACATCCAGGCGTCGTGCCCAATCACTCGGCCACCGGGTTTGACGTGCTGCCTCCACGCATTGTAGTCCTGAAGTACGCTATTCAGGTCGTGTGCCGCGTCAATGAACACAACGTCAAGCGGAAGTTTCCACCGCCGCGATACATCTATCGAAAAGCCGTGAACCGGAAAAACCGTGCTGTAGAGGCGGTTTCCCATGTTGTGACAGAAAGCACGGTAGATCGTCCCTGCACCGTGTTCTTTCGCCGTCTTCCACGTCGTATCTCCGGGAGTTCCTCCCCAGTGATCGACGCAGAAAACACGCACGTTCGGCAGAGACGATGCAGCGTACGCGGAACAACCGCACCAAGTTCCGACCTCCAAGTAGACTAGCGGTTTCGTCGTGTCGTAGTCTCTGACCTCTTCGATCAGGTTCGCTAGTTGATTGAGGTCTCTGGCCGGGTTGACCACGTTGAAAGTTCGGAAAGCGTCGGGAAGCCGGACCTCGACTTCCCGACGCGGTTCTTCCAGAACTGCGCTCATCGCTTCCTCGCGCGATCACCAGCGGCAGACGTTGACCAGGATGTCGTCGTTGGTGTTGTTCGTAGTCTTCGCCGTTAGCGCCCTCCCGACTGCCAACCGGGAAACGTCAAGCATCGAAGTGAAATCGACGACTCCGGACGTCGCGGCGGCAAGCGCTGGTTCGGTTTGGACACGTCCGGCTGTCGTAGCCCCCGACGTCGCGGCCGTCAGTCCGGCAATTCGACCTCCGACCGAATGGACGTTGGTCGATGCGGCGGCGATGTCCGTGAGACAGACTGCCGGTCCTTCGACGACGATCCAAAACACATCGTTCGTGGTCACGCCCGCTGCCGGGAGATACTCGTCGACCGGGAACGACGGCGTACCATCGGCGGAACTCCCATCGTGCGTGGTCATGTACGTGGTGTTGTAACCGTCAACGCAGTTGCCGTACTCACCGGCGGTCGTCGAGAACCTCACGAGTCGTTTCGGTCGCAGGCTGAACGACGCCTTGTTTCGAACGGCACGACACTTGACGTACTGGTTCGTTCTGTCAAGGCCGGTGTTCGCGTTTCGGTCCTCGAACAGCCACTCCTTGCCGATAATGTCTGCACCGGCGAGGTTGTCGGTGTCGATCGAGTCCCCGTTGTACAACGTGAGACCTCTTTCAAATGGCGGCGTTTCATTTCGAGCCATCGTACTCTTCTCCTTCTAGGTACGCAGTGATTCGTCGGGCGATCTCTTCCAGATTGTCACCGAACCGAGCCAACGCGAGTCTTTTTCAGATTACTCGTCGGCGTAGTCCATCAGCTTGCACTGGCAACGCGGATTGCACTCCAGGTTTCCGAAGAAGTCGATGGAGAATCTCCAGCTTTTCGATGCGATGTCGAAGTCCGGACCTTCCGGAACAAACAGTTGCCCCTGGAGCGAATGAAGCATGATCGCGTCCAAGTTCCAGCAGTAGCCGGTGTCGGACGGAATGCCGTACTCACTGGTGACGTCGACCCCGTCGTAGTTGATGACGTCCGTGAAGCCCAGCTTTGCGAGGCTTCCTTCGTTGCGGCCGGGACGCGACATGAACCGCTCTTTCCCGTCCATCAGATTCTTGAAGTCGAAGAACATGTCGTTCGTGATCAGGGCGAGATCCATCATGCCCCGCTTGGACTTGTTCTTCTGCGACATGACGATCGCCCAGCGCAAGACCTCATCGCCTTGCGTCGCCCACGTGTCGCCGGTTCCACCGAACGCGCTGGAGGTGTAGTTGACGATCAATGGCGTCCAGAAGTCGTAATGCGCATCGCCGGTCCCTGTCGGCCAGACCGTTGACCACGTGCCGCCGTAGTTGCCGAGTTGCGTCGACAAACCGGCGTACGTGTCACTGGGATACATCGCACGGTCGGCAGCGTTCGCTGTCCCGCGTTGGGCGCCGGTGCTCTCGTTGATGCTGCCGTCCGTTGCGAACCACGATTCGGCACCGTGGATCCGCTTGCCGTTGCCGGTGGCGTTTCCGTCGATGTAGAGTTCATCTCCGAACTGGTCTTCGATGTCTTCCATCAGCGTCCGGGCCACGGTCGAATACAGCTTGATGATCGCTTCGGTCGACTTGTTCATCAACCGTTCTTTCTTCGTCATGCTGTCCGTTGCCGCGTAGCCACGCCACGGCAAGTTGGCCGTCTTCCACTTGTTGCGCCGCGCGAAGGTGAGGGTGTCGGCGTCCGCGAAGCCGTAAAGCGGCGCTCGCTTGTAGCGGACTTTCCAATCAAGCTGTTCGCCGCTCGCGTTGAACTTCAGTCGGCCGCGAGAGCGAAGCAGCGCGGTCAGCTTGCGGTTTCGAAGCACGTTGACTTCTTCTCCGCGAACGTACTTTTTGATCGTGGTGTTCACGATCCGTGACCATTCTGCCATCGTCCTGTTCCTTTCGTTGAAACGAGTTCGCTACCGGGCCGATCCGATCCTCAGACCCCGGCGATGTCCTTGTCAGTGATCCCTTCCGCAGCCAAGTCGTTCCGCAGGGCGTCTTCGAGACTCATCCCTTGCGGCAATGGAGTTTCTGTGTTTGGAACACCCGGAGTCGGCTGCGCCCCCTGGGCGTTCGGCTGGAACCCGGCCGCTTGTTGCAAGAACTGCATCTTCTGCTGGTCTGCCGTCGCTTGCGGCGAAGCTTGGCCGGACATGACTCTCTCGGCTTGAATTCGCTGAAGTGCGTAGTCCTTCTGCTGTTCGAACGGAACTCCGTGCCGTCCGAGTTCTTGGCAATACTGGACGAACCTTTCTCCTTCAGGAGAGTAGACCGGCGCGCCAGCGATCGTGTTCCGCACGATGCTCCCGGAGCCGTCCGTCTGGAACACCCACGGATTTTCCGAGACAAACTGCTGGACCGAGTTTTCGGCCCGGTAGCCGCCGATCTCTTGGCGGATCATGTCGCGGACTTTGTCTTCGTAATTGCTCAGTTGGTGCTCGATGAACGGTTCCAGGTACTTGTGCGGCCCTTCGGTCCAGAACTTCTCCATCTCTCCTTGACGGTACGTCAAGAACTGCTGGACCTGTTGAGCGATCAACGGATTCCCGCCACGGCCGGGAACGACTTGGCCGGTTTCCGGATCCATCTCGACGAACTGCATCATCCGGGGATCGAACTCGACCGGCGGATTCCAGAACGTCGGTTGTGACGGATCTTGTTGTTGCTGCTGGATCCCAACCTGTCGTCCCTGCTGACCGGGCGGGAGTTGCCCGCCGAATTGGGCGTCATGTTGCTGTTGGGCCGCAAGCAACCCTTCGTACTGCGAAATGAGAGCTTGCTGTCTATCGAACTCGCGGGCACGATCGACGAGATACCGCAGCGCGGCTTCATCGTTTTCGTGCGTGCTCAGGTCGAGTCCGTAGTTCCCGGCGGCGTCTCGAATCGACCGCCATTCACCGGAGTCGGGTGCGGGCGGCGGCGATCCCGGACCTTGGCCCGGCGGAAGCTGATCGCCACCGCCCGTGACTTCGGCGTAGTTCGGATCGGTCGGCATCGGCGCCGTTGCCGGATCAAGCTCTTGCGGCTGACCCCCGGTTTCTCCGGAGGTTTCTGGAATTTGAGCGTTTTCGATTTCGGGGGATTGCGGATCGGGCACAGTCTTCACTCCATTTTTTGGCATCTCCGCGAAGCCAATCTGTCATTGTTGTACTCACAATGACAACATGGTGTGAAGCCGTAATTAGATTGATCTGAAAATTTCTAGTAAACGTAGTGCGGAAATGGATTTTTAGTCGATGGGCTTGATTTGACTTAATTTGCGGATAGACTGCATCTGACTGGTTGTCGATGAGGCCACTTCAAATTGCCTCAATCAGAGCCGTCCGGACGGGCATCCGGGCGGCTCTTTCTCCTTGCGAGCTTCCTTGTGTGTCTCACAACGAGGTTGCACCACATGAAGAATTCATCGTCTGTTTGATCTGATCGCATCACGTTGACTCTCTTGTGAGTCCAACGGACGTTACCTGGAACGTATCCAAGATTCGAATTGATTCGGTCGAGAGAGGCCGTACGCTCGAATTTCCATCTGGACGACTTCACTGAAGTTGTTCGTTTTGGAAACGTTAGTTTCACGCCAGTCAAAGCACATTTTCGTCTTTGTTGAAGAAAAACTTCCCAGCAGTATTCAGGAGTAACAGAGAACTCCAAATCTCTCCGTAATGCCCCGGCTCTGATCTGATTCCAGACCCTCGTCGTAATCTCTCCAGCCAAAACGACCGCAACTCTCTGAAATTTTCCACGTCCAAGCTTCTCTACGTCAACGTGGTATGCCAGTAATGAGTTCGCCATTCAAGACAACCCTCCCCTCCAACTTCAAATTCCCTGCACACAGAAGGACGGAACTCGTACCAACGACAACGCTTACGCTCGACGTCAAGCCAACAGCACGGTTGTCGCGGAAGTGGTTCACCGATCGGTATCGTTTCGATGAAGTCGAGATAGGTCCAGATCGCTTCTTTCGCTTCTTCCGGGAGATCTTCGAAGCGCTCTTCATCGGCTGCGGTTGCGAACATCAGCATTTCTTCGCCGCAGTATCCGGGCGGCGTGCTGACCTCCATGCAGCAGGCGCAACACCCGTCACAGCTTGTCGGTGGGAGATTTGAGTTCAATGTGTTTTCCAAGGGGACACCAATCAGGCTTGCGGTCGAGGAAGCCGATTTCTGCCGCTTCGACGTCTGGGTGTGTGCAGTAAAAGTAACCGCCCGGCGGATAGTAGTCGAGCCGGTGGATCCGTTTGCGATGCGGACAGACGCCGCAAAATTCGAGCTTGCCCATTCCCTGATTATATGTTATTTTCGTAGAACAAACAAGGAGAACTTCAAGATGCCACTGACTCAGAAACGTCTGGAAACCATGCTGGTTCAGATGGAAGAAATGTGTGACTGCCTCCAAGATTACCGTGATGAAATGGGAGTCCTGCTCGCGAAGACAATCCTCAACAATAGCGGTCTCGTTCGTCCGAACTGGCTTCAGTCGATGAAGAAACGGATCAACCAAGATCTCGAACCGATCATCTACAGCAGCCACTTCGAAATCGACAACGAATTGATGATGCCGAACATGCAAGCAAAACTGCTTGCAGCGTTCACGTACATCGGCTCCCTCGTCGCTCATTGGGAAATATTCCATGAAAGAGACGAAAGAGACGAAAAATGGCATCGAATCTACACTCAGTATAACCAGCTTGCACGTCGTGACGTTCCGTTGGCCGCGATGTTCTTCGCGATCTACTTCACGCAATCCGAGAACGAACATCTTACGAAAGAGCAGAGATTCATTCTTCGTGAAGCGAGCGGGCAACTGAAAGACGCGATGGAGAAGTTCACGGATGGGAAGCCGCCGGGCGTCTAACGTGCTTCGAATTGATTGCAAGCAAAATCTGGTGGAGTGAAGAACGTGATCTGTGCTTCTTCGAGCGCCTTTTTCGCCTCTTCAAGCGTGGCATTCGGCATCCGAATCTTGACATGAATCATTACGACCGTTTCGGGCATCGTCGCCATGCCACACTTTCCGAGTCCTCGGCACGCTTCTTCCCAGTGGATGCAATCACAACACGCTACGAATGACATGGGAACCTCCGAAAGCCAATTCTACAAAGGAGTACGAACCGTGGCAAAACAACTGCTGAAGATCGTCGATGGAAACAGAGGAAGATTCTTCAATCCTGATCAAGCCGTCAGTTTCGAGCAGAACGGCGAAAGAGTTCACGTTACGTTCTCAAACGGG
>Ga0180432_10001615_pt1 | contig 35416 bp, 37 predicted proteins | sample SS_ome_10_FD_132414 | JGI IMG/M metagenome (GOLD analysis project Ga0180432, IMG submission 132414) | Hypersaline lake sediment archaeal communities from the Salton Sea, California, USA - SS_1_MS_2 metaG | ecosystem: Environmental > Aquatic > Non-marine Saline and Alkaline > Hypersaline >... | reverse complement strand
CGTAGGATCACTGATAAGGATCTTTGGACACAAGGCTGTAGCAGATTCTTGAGACTGAAGAACAACAACCGTGTCTTTGGCTACCGGACCTCCTGTAAGAGCTGAGTCGTTGTACACTAGTTGACGTACAGCTTCGCCCGCCATCCGGTAGGTTTGCGGCTCTGGGTAGAAGAATACCGAACCAGCGACACCTGGTGTCAGAACGATACCTAGACGTCTGTGGTACCCGTACGAGGCGTAGGGAGATATACGACCCGCCGCACCGATCCCTGTATAGAAGGCGGATCCGGCAGGACCCAGGGCAGGAGCTACGGTGGTATCTACACCATTTACCTGACCGAACACCACGGCCCACCCAACATCTCCCAAGGCTATGGTCTCAGCCACCATAACCGGAATTCCGTCCTCGTCGCTCTGTACGGCAGTGGGCGACACGGCAAAACCGGTCGGGTCTGAGGTAGACACGTTTACAACATGTCCAGGGGAATACGCACCCAGGGACGTGTTGAGGATCTGGATCCGCACGGCGTTGGACGCTCCGACGTCGATCTTTGCCGGAGGAAAGAAGTAGATGGATCCAGGGTTAGCGGCGTTCAGCACGATACCCACCCTGTGTGCTGTGTACATGGGATGGGCGTACTTCGAGAACTGCCCTGTATCGTACTTGGCGTACAGTGTTTGTCCAGCTGTCCAGGCTTCGCCGCCGCCTGTGGCGTCAATGCCGGTAATGATTCCCTGGACCAAGGCGTACCCGTAGTCTCCTGGGTTGGTGAGAGCAGTAGACAGGTAGACAGGTACTCCATTATCGGACCCGTCTGTCGGCGTTACGACCCCGGCCTCGGTCCCTCCGGTTCCGGTGTTCAGCATCACGATACCAGGACCCACGGCCCCAGCATCCGCGTTGTACACCCACTGATACACAGACTCTTCGTTGTCTTCGTCCCGCATTGCCGGACTGAAGTAGAAGCTACCCGCAGCACCCGTCACGGTACAGACACCAAGACGCTGAGCGTACTCTATGTCCTTGGTACCAGACACCGTTCCACCGGCACCCGCATAGACCGTAGACCCGACGGAGATACCCGTCATGTCCGCGTCCACAAGGCCCTCGGTCACAGCCAAGCCAATAAGACCAGCCCCTATGTTCGAAGGCACCATTACTAGACGGCCACGGTCAGCCACGGTCGTTGGAAGGGCGTTAGCCACGACCACCGAAGGGTAGGTCCCCGACTCCGCTAGAATGGAGCACACGGTACCTGCGGGCATCAACCCACCTCCCCCGTTGTGCACCTCAATGGTCTTCAGGCTATTACTGTTGACCGGGCTCCACGCGCTACCCGTCCAGTAGTAGAACTCGTGGACGTCCTGTACGAAATACACATCGTCTTCGACCAGCTTTTTGCCGTCCGCGTCGATTACGGCAGTGGGAAGCGAAGCAGCAGTGTCCACAGCTCCCCTAAGCACTGAGCGTCCGTGGACGTCGGTCTCCTGACGCCCAGAGTACGAGATGTCCCCGATGTTGACGTGGCCCTGTCCCGTAGGGATGAAGACCTCGGCAATGACGATCAGGTACGCTGCTTCCGGATGAGCAACCGGGTCGAGCGTGGTGAGGAAGTAGGGTACGGTACCGTTCACAGCATCGTACCGGGCGTGTAGACACACGTAGTACGTGGCGTTCTCTGCCGGGATGGCCACGATCTCGGATGCGTCCGACTCGATGAGTAGACCTTCACGAGTGTATCCGATAAACGACCGAATAACGACCTGTGGGTTCGCCGGGTCTCCGGTGACGATCCCTCCGGAAAGTATGCCGTTGGACAGGAACTGGAGCTTGGAGTTGGTCTCCTCACTCTCTATCTGTGTAAGCCAGTCATGCAAGACCGAAAGAGCCATGTCGTCTCCTTATTGATCGGCGTTGGTGATGTCCACGATCAAGTGAGCACCATACACCTTCACACCAGCGTCCCCGGCTTTGATGTACAGTCGATATTTCTTGGACGTGAAGTCCAGGGTCAGAGCCGGAGCCACTTCTGCCAGGACACGACCTGTGGTCAGAGCCGGAACCGTGACCGTGGCAATATTGGTCCAACTCATGGCAACTGCCGGGAACTTGGTAGGGTCGGCGGAGTCAGACAAGTCCTCGGACTGGAGGTAGCAGTCCGTAGCGTTCGTACCGGCGGTGACGTCCAGCTCGAACCCGATGGACGTTAGGTCAACGGATCCCCTCCAACTGCTGTCTACGCCCGCGATCAGCACGGCGTTGGCGCCAACCGAATCCCAGTAGTCGGGGCCTGAAATCGGGACGCCCAACGTGTAGGAGAAGGGCGCTGCTGCTGGACTGTTCCAGTCATTGGCGTTGATGTGCAGGACTCGGTCTGTTCCGTTCGCCAGTGGGTAGGCTCCGGTGAAGATCGGATACCACGCGGAGCCCGAGTGGTCCCAGTAGTAAAACGTCTTCTCCCCATCCACCCAGTAGATGTCGTATGGCCGGTTTTCGTTCACGGCAGGCAACGCACCGATGTTCCCGACCTCACCCCGAAACTGGTTCCAGGTGTTGGGGTCTACGTGATGTGCCTCACTGTAGTAGATGTCACCAACGGCTACGAACGCTTGAGCGGCGGGAATCAAGACCGTGGCCAAAACCACCAAGTGGTCGGGGTCCGTGTGCGCCGCGTACTCTGATGCCGTCAGGTTCATTAGGGACGTGGTGTGGGTGTTGTCGGCAAAACGACGGGCGTACAGGCACACGTAGTTCTTGGTCAGTGACAGAGGGTCGTTCTGGACCGTTACCGTCTCATACGCGTCGGACTCGACGACCAGGCCGTCATTCGAGAAGATGGTGAAGGGATCGATCCGTACCTGGAGAGCTGAGGGAACCGGGGTCAGCCTGCCTGTTCCCCGAAGCGCGCCCTTCTCCGTCAAACCATGAGTTTGGGCCTGGAAGTACTCAGTGAGGTCCCACGTTCGATATCGGAAGATCGTGTTCATGGTCATGACCTACACCCCCATATACATACCGACGTTGAACGTCCACTCGTCGAGCGCGCCCTTCGAGTTCAGGTCCATGTTCCCTATAGCTGCCACGAAATGAGGAGGGGGAGCAACGGGGTGGGCTGCCCCAACCAACGTGGCCAGAAGCATCACCTGGGAGATCTGACCCACGCACTCGTTCTGAGCGATGAAACACTCGAAGACAGGGCAGGTTGGGGTCAGGTAGGAGTACCCGGTGATGGCTTTGTAGCGAAGACCGCTCAAGAACGGAATGGCACCACACCACAAGGGGTCCGTGCATTCGGTTGTCGGGTCTGGTGTCAGGGCCAATCCTCCCCCGTCATGACCGTTGGTCGTGACCGCAAAATGGGATATCCGCCAAGCAGCGTTGAGCGCATCCGCGTCGGCCGACGAGCCGATCATCTCCGCTACATACTGTTTCGCTTTATTCGTGGCTGTTGTTATCAGCGTGAGGGCCATGGTCAAACCTCGTCTCTAGTTAGGTGCGTTTAGAACGTACAGGTACCACCCACACAGGCAACGGTTCCAAAGCTACTAATCTCCATATCGATCTCTGACGTCTGGAAACTATTCTCCAACGGCGTGACCGGGAAGTAGGAGTTGCACTCAGTAATCTCGGCAATGTCGACCAAACACGTGTCCAAGCAGCTCGGGTGGTCCAAACGACGTGAGAGGGGGAAACCTACCCACCCGTCGCCCGTCGGGTCGAAGTCGTCAATGGTGTCGAACAACACCCCGTTGTCGTAGACGTCACCACAATCGAATGTGGATCGCCCAAGGGCGTAACAGGGCTCGATCACCGTGTCGAAGGGGAAGGGACCGCCGAAGAACACCAAGGCAAAGAACGTACGGTTCAGCCAACCGAACGTGTGGATGGCTATGCACTCCTCGGGCGTCAACGACGAACAGCCCCCGGCCAACGGGTCGGGGAACCGGTGTTGCGAATCAGTGTCGTTCTCCGAAACCACGACCTCGGTCTCCGTCACCTTCTTGAAGGAGTGGGGAGACGTACGGTCCCAGAACCTGGTAGCGATCATCCAATGAGAAACGCAGGTGTTTGGAACCCAAATGTGGAAGTCGTGACCACCGAAGGCCAGGGCTTCTCGACGAAGGTAGAAGAGCGAAGGACGCAAACTACGTTCCGTCTCCAAAGACTCGACAACCTCAGGCGTGTTCGCCAGCAACCCGGTAAGGAAGTCCGTAGGTGACGACGGGACACCGGGCTGCGCAAGCGAGGACTTGGCGCATAGCCGGGCCCCAATGTTCCGAACGCTGTTCGTTTGAGGCAACATGTCCTGGTAGGGAAGCATGTGCTCGATCATCCTCGACCCGAAGGGGTTCTCCAGGTCCGTGACCAGGTTGTCGTAGGGTACCCACGAGAAGTCGTACAGTTCGTCCCCGATCCCGTACAGCATTGTGCCATTGTTCGAACACAAGATCAGCTGATCGACAATCCCATCCACGCTCTTGAGGTGGACTCGGTTCAGACCCTGGAACAGATGAACGTAGACGATAGACAGGCTTTCAGCGGGATGAATGGTGGTTTGGGACTTGGCCGCAGGCCGACCACTCGTCTTGTAGACGACGGTCAACGTCAGCTCCGAGGGTAGGGTGTCTACTTCCAGCTCGAATGCCACGGGCTCGAAATAGTTCGGAATGTGTGTGGGAGCGTCAAGGTAAAACGTGCCGTCTGGAAGCCGGTCAAGGAGACTTTCGGTCCTGACGTTCGTGGTCTGTGACAGGCTGAATCGGAGAGTCATCGTCTTCTACCTTTCGGGGTTTCTTGACCACGTCGCCTTCTACGACGTCTCCTCGAATAAGTACACCTCCGGCCGATGCTTCTCGTACCTCGTCGAGGTAGGATTTTCCGGTCATGATGCGAGTCCTTTCGCCAAGGGCAGCTCGTCCACGATCTTGATCGTGAACATGTGGTGGTACGACTTCGTTGGGTCATGTATTGGTGTCGTCTTTACATACCCACGAAAACGCTTGAGCCCCGTTTTGTAAAAGGCCAGGGCGTCCGCGTTGTCCGGACTCACACTCAGGTTGGCGATGTACTGGTAGGTGTGAGGACCTTGGTGCACGTTGATCGTGTACTGGCCGTCGTCTGCGTCCGTGACACTGATGTCGGACACGCCGTTCAGGTAGCTCGAAAACTCGCCACGCCCCCGAAGAACCAAGAACCGAAAAACCTTCCCCGCCTGGTTTAGCAGGTTCAGGTTTTCTTCCGCTTCAACGATGAGGTCAGCGACCTTCGGGATCTGGTCGGTGATGCCCTCGTTGTCCATATGGGCCTTGAGACGACGAAGGCCCAAGATCGTATCTAGCTGTCGTGTTGTCATGTCTATCCTCAACGGTTGCTTACGTCAATGGTTCCGGGAGTTGGTAACCCATACGGTGGAAATGATATGGCTTCGACGTCCGCCACAGCGTTCACGCTGGGCTGGAACTTGATTATCTTCACGCTGGACGCGTAGGCCACTTCACGATCAATGTAGTCCTCAAGCAGCGACGCCGTCATCACGTCGTTGAAGTCAACTTCCCTGTTAAAGTACTTCAAGATAGCTGTTTCCACGTCGTCCGTGATGTTCACGGCGTTCGCCGTCAACGGAACGACAAGGACAGTCACGTCCACACCGTAGAAAATAGGTTCACGGTAGAGAATGGGGGTCGCGAACAGACCCTCGTAGGGGTAGGTTTCAGACAACTCCTTGAGCAGACTGTTGTATGCGTAATCTACCTCGATCTCATCACCGTTGTTGATCACTACCGTGGACCCAAAGCTCAACCGGTCTTGAGCGTTTGTGGAGTACCTGGTTGCGGTCTCTGTATCCACAACAAGCGAGAAGTCCGTGATCTGAACTCCGTTGACCAGGACCTTGGTGATGGCCTTCACAGGAGCCGTGGTCAGGTAGTAATTGCTCTGACCCGCGACTCCAGATATGACCTCAGTGCGGCTGGTCAGGACCCGAGTACTGTCAACGTAGGCATCGACCGCCGCACGACGCCCGTCACCGAAGTAGTTCTCTCGATCCGAAGAGAACACCAGGTTGACCCGACGCACGTTCTCCTCGTCGGTCTGAACGATGTTGACTATGATGCTGCCACCGAGTCCGGTGCGCGTTCCCATGAGTTTGTCCTTGATCCGATTCTCCAACACGGTCCGTGTTCGTAGACCTCGGCTGTTCACGGGTATGGCCGTCGACACCTGGTTCTCAACACCGTCTATGCCCCCTAGGTCAGAAAGCATCAAGGTCAGCGCATAGGCCCCGACCTCGTAGTCCGAACCAGGACCCAGGGCCGAGGCCTGGACGTTGATCTCGTATCGTCGCTTGTTCGCGTTGTAGTAGGAGCTTGAAGCGGAGAAATACATGGTCTTGGTTTCACTGGTGTAGAACCGAACGGACGAATCCGCGGTACCGACAACGATGCCCGAGGGGATCACGATGTCCGAAGATGGAGGACTGTACCTCCAAAACGTGAGAGTCGTCAGGGCCACGACCTCGACCCCGAGACCTATCCCAAGATTGGCAGCCCACAGCTCTATCTCTTCGTCCGTAGCCTCGTCAAAGAACTTCGTGCTGTACAAGAGCCTTGTGTGTTCGACATCGGCCTCCACCTCCGCCAGCTCTCCACTGACGGGGTTGATGACGACGGAGTTGACCCAGCCTTTGGACGTATCTACCCGAGGGTCCTTGAGCGCAATGCGGTTCTGCAACGACTCCGAGATCTCTGTCTTTGACCGGCTCATGTAATCACCACATCCATTATTTCAGCCAAGGCATACTGTTGGTCCAGCTCGATAGCCATTCCAGAGGGGATCTGCGTGTCGTCTTCGAGCTGACAGACCAGATAATACTGGTACCTGAGCTTGCCTACTGGAACCACGACCAACTGTGTGACGGCGTCGATACGTTCGTCCGCCGTTGCATATTGGTCGGCTCTTTGATAGTCCTGAAGCAGTTCCACAGCGTCCAAGACCGCATTGGTGATGAAGCCGTTGATGCCTGGTAGTGCCTGGGTCGTATTCCCCACCATGTCCAAGATAGTAGAGCCCCAGTTTGTGTCTTCGTCGTACACCGTCATCTGGACGTCAGCCAGATCTTGGTTGGTTTTCTCTGAGCCCTCAATCACCTCGACTTTACCACCCGCGTCGAGATAAAGGTCACCGTTCGATACTCTGAACGTGTAGCTCACTCTAGCCCCCGAACGTAATGACGAGGAACAACGCATACAACAGGAACAGGTCACAGTTCTTTCTGAGAACGGCTTTGAGAACGGTGCGAGATTCGGCGCTCATTGGATGTCTCCAGATTAAGTGAGATCGTCGACTTTGTGCTGTAAGTTGTCTAGGGACTTCGAGAGGGTCTTGGACACTTGCTCTCCACACGATACACGATTCCGATAACACGGTATGTCATTAAGCGCAGCGACCAACATGTCCTGAATCTTCCGAATGAACAGCTCTTCACGCTCTGCGGAGAACGTGACGGTGTTTGATGGAGTAGCGGAACTCCCGTTGTTCTTTTTCTTTGACATCATCTCGGCAACAACCTTGAGGATCAAGGCCAAGGCCAAAATCACAGACACCAGGACCTGAGTGAGAGTTCCATCCATTTTACTGCCCTCCATACTCCGTGAGTAGGTTCACCCACGACTCTGCCTGTTTCTTTTCTTCGTCCGTGCTGCCTTTGGTACCACGGTTCCGTGAAATGAAACGGTTGGTGACCATGCGGAAAAACTCCACATCACGTTGGGAAGCCGTCAGGTTAGATCCGCGCTCTGCTGTGTACATGAGTGCAGACACATCCGTAGTGGATCCCATTGAAGAAAGTAAATCCTTGGTGAAGCTGCCGGTTTGTGCCTCGATATCAGCCAGTCCGTAGTACTGCTGTGCGACGTCCGCGTAATCGTTCTCCAGGTATTCTGACAACACTCCGTCGTCCTCGGTCTCGGCTTTGAGGTACTTGGTCTTGATCTTCTCGACAAGCGTCACCCGGTCGTCTTCCGGAAGCAGGATCAGAAACGCCTCCATCTCGTCAGAGATGGGAAGCCAGGACCCGGTCTTGCTGCTGTAATATCCAGGCCGGTTGTCGTGGGGCCTCGACTTTTTCTCCACTTCTGCCGCTTGTGTGGCTGTGATGCGTGTGTACAGACTCATGCTGTCTTCTCCTACGTTCCGAGGTCCAAACCACTCAACGACTCACCCAAAGCCTTTTGGAACGTGGCAAGTGTTTCGTTGTAACAACCGCTAGACCCCTCAAACTCAATGTCGATCCCCGACATAAGCGTAGCAGCAAGGCCCAAGGCGAACTGAATCCGGTAGAAGGTCCCGAACGTGATCGAGGAAAAGGCTCCGAGAGCCGTCCGCATCAGCTCCAGGATCTCGATCAGGCACGGAGGCATGTCGAACGAGAATGATAGATTGAAGCACTTCAGTAGACCCATGTTTCTTCCTACGAACAGATCCGTAAACGACGTCATCACGCATATGGGCTTCTCCAACTCAGCCAAAAACGTGTCGATGGTGTCAACGAGTATATTCATGGTCAAGGTCAGTGTCGGTAGCGTGGGGATGATGGAGTCGGCCACGATCTTCGGAAGACCGAGATGAACACCTTGTTTGAAGATGCACTGTAGGATGGAGGTGTTGATGTCCCCCAGACCAAGAGCTTGGAGGATCTTCTTCTCCACTCCTTCGAACTTGCGGGCAGCTGCCGTGACTTGCGTGGTGAAGTCCTGCATGGTTTCGAGGTAGGTGGTGAAGCCTCCCAAAAAGTCGAGGATGGCGTTCAACGCCTCCTTGATTCCAGCGCTCACATCTAGCAATGGGATTTCAGCACCGCACGCAGCCAGCTTCTCATCAATGTCACCCAGAGACATGACCGCGATGTTGGTACAGTACAGAATATCGACCGTGGACGCCACACCACCCAAGGACGTGTACGACTCGTCAGGAGCGGAACTTCCTTCAGCCAACTCCTTGAGGTATTGGAGGACCTCCGTGTCCGTCATGTCCGTGTCAATGCCCTCGACGTTCGTGTTGTCCAGGAAGTGACTGAACGCCTGGTTGTTGTCTAGGTAGAACGAAACTTCCGAGAAGTCCTCAAATGACAGGATCGTGACGTTAACCGAATAGTCTCCGCTGTCCGGGGTGTATGATCGGCCCAAGAAGATCTGGCTCTTTCCGTCACTCAATCCGTACTTGTAGAGCTTGGCGCTGTTGTCGTTGAATGCTTTGGTCGTATTGGCGAAGAAGACCATGACCTTGAACTCTGCGTCGGGAACCGTTTCGTTTTGAGCCCGTATGGCATTGACGTCTGCGTTCGTCGCCAGCAACGTCCTGGTGTAACTGTCAGGGGCTTCGGGGCAGTCTTTGGCGTTCACGCGTTCTCGGTAGATCGCCACCTGCATATAGCCCTCAGGCTTGGTCATGAACTTGTTCAGGTCTTCCATGCCGTAGAGCTGGTGAAACAGACGAAGTGTGGTGAGATTCGTGCCAGCTATGTGGTATGCCCGACCGTCATACTGAACCACCTGGTACAGCTCCTGAAGAACGTCTGCGCACGAGTCGCTTGCAGGCCAACAGCTCGAAGCCGAATCCTCTATCTGGTCTTCTAGATTGGGCCATTCTGCCAGCTGTTCATCCAGCTGGTCGTAAACAGCCACCACGTCGTCGGCTGCTTGAGACGCGGCCACCATCTTGGCCTCTACGTCCTGCATAAGAGGAACAAGCTGCTCCCTCGGTGTATTAGTGTCGCACGAAATCCCCACCCGGTCGTCTCTGGGAACAGGCTGCAACGTGACCAGCTCGATGGCTCCAATATCCCAGGCCCCGTGTTGGGGCCTAGTCGTTTGGTAGATATCGTCAGTGTAGTAGGCCGACTGGTCTTGACCAGTATTGTAGATTCCGGTGTCACCGCCGTTGGAGTTCGGGCTGAAATCTTGACCGGCTCGATCCAGGTACGGGTCTTCTGCGCACTCCAGGTTCGTGTACAGGTTCAACGTTCCTCCACCGTTCTGGTAGTAGCGGGTGTTGTAGAAGCTGGAAACCAGACAACTGGCTATAGCAGCTGTCGTGAAGTTCGAGATCACCGTGTTGTAGACCTTGGGCTCGTCGCTCGCCGCGTTGCCCTGGATCCCGGTCACGCCCCCATCCAACGTGCAGCCTCGGAGCGACGTGGCGGAAGTGGCCTTCCACACGGCGGTCGTGCAGTTATAGATCAGCGTCGAGTGTACAACCGTGGGGAAGATCATACCATACGCGTGGTTGAATATCTGACACCCATGCATAGACAGACCGTAGCCGTCCGGGTCGTATCCGGTAGACGAGCCCGCAACTCCCTCAAGTGTGCAGTACCGAATCCAGTTGTTGGCCCCAGCATTGACACCAAGAACACAGGTCCCCGTTGCGTGCGTGTTCTGGATGTTGCAGCCGATCACCGCGTTGCCAAAGGCCGAAATCTCCTCAACTACTACCGCTGCACGGAATCCGGAGTCTGACTTGATGGTGAGAGCCCGGGTCGTTCCGTCAAAGCCGTTGACCGTGTTTCCCGTGGCCCGTACCTCGACCCCGTAGGGAGGAGGTACGGCAACCGGAGGTGTGTAACTGGACTGGAACCAAACGCCGTAGGGGGAACCCGACAGGAAGATCGTTGGGCTGAGCCCAGCTCCCTGCTCCACACGTATCAACAACTGGTTCTTGTCCGCAAACACGATAGGGTCGAAGACGATGGACGACTGGATCTCGATCACGTCCCCGTCGTTAGCCGCCGTTATAGCGGTTTGAAGATCAGCTGCTCCGGCCGCGTAGTTCAGTCCCTGGGTGATGTTTCGTACGTTCGCCACTGTCTTACCGTCCTTAGGTTAGAGTGATCATCGTCGAGCTGCCTTTGCCTGCCGCCATGTCTGCGTAGAGCTGAACGAGAGCAGGAGCCGTATCGGCAAACCAACGGGCTTGGAGCAACGGACTCTGAACGCCGTGCGCCGGGTGGGCATGGAACTGTATCTCGTCGAAGAACGTGTCTACCAAACTCACGAGGTCGGAAAACATGTCCAGAAAGTCGTCGTACTTCACAGCCGGTTGGTTGGCTAGAGGATCGGTGAATATACGTAGCGGGTCCCCAATGAAGATGGAGCCCGCGGAGTTGATCTCTATCTCGGAAGTGTCTGCGTACAGCTCGGGGGTTGCACCCAACGTATTGTCCCCGATCTTGATCCGGTTGAAGCCGTCGATGCGACAGGACAGTCCGCTTGCGGCGTTCAATGGGTGGAGAATGGTACCGCCTCGGATAACGGTCTCGGGACCGAACGTGCGCAGCGCATCCCCGCCGATGACCCTGGCCTCTCGGTTCGCGCTGATCGTCGCGTTCTTCCCAGCGATGGCGTTCACGTTTTTGAAGCTGAACAGGTCGTTGTTCCGGGCCGTGGATCGGAAGTTGGCGGCTGGCGTCACGAACTGAAAACCGATGTCGGCTGTTGACGGCAGAATAACGGACGTGTTGCCCCGGCTGTCTACTTCTTGCTTCCAGCTGTTGAGCTGGTCCATCATAAGCCGGAGTTTGAAGCGTAGGGCGTTGGTAGTTTGGGTTCCGACCTCCGTGTTCCCGTCCTTGTCTATGACGTCACCCATACGCATCTCAGCCAGGTCGTCTTCACCTCGTTGGAGATGGACCGTGAACTCCTTCGCCACCTCGCCAGAGATCCGTTGATACTCAGAAACAGGGCTCCCTCGCTTCACGGCACCGAACCGGATCTCGTCCTGAATGACGGAGCTTCGGTGGTGCATGCCTCGGATGCTGGTCGTGGGCGCCTTGAACATCCACTCCAGGTCCGGGTGTGAGGCGTGTCCGTAAACCGTCCCTCCCCGTAGGTTCAACCGTCCGTCACGGCTGAGGTAGACGTTGGACTTACCTGTCGATTGGATGTCGATCTCCCCCGAACGGAGGAGCCTGTAGGTGCCCTTCTCTTCGAGGTAGTTGGTGACTCGCTGCTCCCGCCTCGGGTTCTCGTAGTTCATGATCACGGCCGTGTCCCGGTCCGATGTCATGCTGAGCAGCACGTAGGCGTTGGGATCCGGCATGACCCGGATCCACGAGTGTGTTGACAGATAGGGGTGAGTGACCTCGGCATTGGAACCGCCTCCCGCGTCGATGGTCGTCACACGTTCTTGGTACGGGTTGACCTTGGAGACAAAGCCCCGCCACGGGCCCAGACGTCCACCTTTCTGGACCCAGTATTCACGGTCACCTCGTCGAGATGCTTGACGCCAGTCGAGTGTTGCCATCTACCATATCTCCTCTGGGTTGTCCCCGCCTTCGAGGGGCGTACCCCCGGCCAGAACAACCCTGGTCTTCACGCCCTTGATGTTGGCCGTGGACGCGGTCTGCATCTTCGGCAGGATCTTATCTATCCAGTTCTGTTCATGCCCCAGTCCCTCGATGGGTCTGCCTTTCGAGTCCCGACAAGCGTTTGGAGCAGTCTTCTTGCCGGACATGTAGTCTCTGGTCAAGGCCTTTACGTCCTCATAGTCAGGGAGGTCCGAACCACCACCTGCGATGAGATTGGCCAAAGCCGTTTGGGCCACGGAGCGCGGACTGTAGGACTTGGTGTGGAACTTCCCGTCCCCGTCGTCCGGCACCTTGGTGTCCAGAACAATGGCCACGGATCCCGGGTTGCCCCAACCCTTCTTGTTCATGGTGTTGACCCATGTCGTGGAGTAGAGCTGAGGTCCGTAATACGAAGACAAGGTCCCTGTTTGGTTCTCGGCTTCAAGGCCCCACGCGTTCTGGTCAAAGACCTTCCCCACCTGACCTAGGGGAAATAGAGACCTGAACATGGCCTTCTCTTCCGTGGAGTAACTGGCGTATACTGACTTGAAGGTCCCGCCGTCCGAGTTGTTCTTTATCTTGGCCATGAGTAGCGAGACCCCGGTCTTGGAGGCCTGGACGTTCTGTAGCAGATTGTTGTTTAGGACCTCAGCCACATACGCCGTAGGCAACGAGTCGATAAAGCTCGCAGACGACATCTTGGCAGACACGGCAATCGCGTGTTTTGTCAGGTCCATGCCCATAGTAGGAGCGAGAACCTCAATAAGGGCGTTGGCGTTGTCCGCGCTGTCCGTGGACTTGTTGCTCAGTTCCTCCAGAGCCGCGTTGGTAGCTTTGTTCAGACAACCCCCTCCACGACCATAGGCCAAGAGGATCATCTCCGGGCTCGGCTCTCCGTTCTTGTCCAACCACGGGTTACCACCCCCCGGACCTTCATACAGCTTGAGGTTCTCAGCGTTCTTATGATATAGCACGCCCATCAGGTAAGCCTGAACCATCTCGATACCCATCTCCGTGCCGTTTACGGAGATCATGCCATCAGCGTCCGGGGTCGTGAGACCGAGCTTTGTCACGTGGTAGCCCTGGAACTCCTCCGGAAGGTTGTACTTGGCCGCGGCCCCGGGCTTCGACAGGATGTTGTTCAGACCCGAGATACCCGAGCCCGTGAACTGGCCCATACCTACGGCTCCAAGACCACCACTGTCCGTGTAGTTAATGGACTTCGGATCCATGGTACCCCCGGTCTCGGCTCCGGCTATGGCGAACATGTAGTAGTGGGGCAGGCCCATGATATCCGACACGAGCTTGATAGCTGTTCCCGACTTACGTACCTGGTCAGCGTCCTGGCCTTCAAACTTATGGTAGTCGATCCACGCCTCCATGTCGATTGTGGCGGACTTACGTGTAGGGTCCTCAGGCACATAGTCGATGTACTTACCGGGGTTGGCGTTGTACTCCTTGATCTTGGCCTCGATACACTTCGTCACCTTCTCCGGTGTCGTCTCTTGAGAACAGTCTCCGAAGTTGATCTTGGGCACGTCGGTCACCAGACCCGGGAACTGCGTGAACAGTGTCTTGTACGACAGGGGCATGTGGGGGCTGCCTGTAATCAACAGCCACGATCCATCAGTTGCCTGGGTCCGAATCAAGCCCAACTCGACCGAGGTCGTGGGGTTGGACGGGGGCGGGGCCAGAGTGTAGGACAGGGACGTGATCAGTCCCATCTTGCCCTCAGGCAACACGTGGAAGGGCCGGTTCGGAAGCAGGTAAGGACGGTCGTCGTGTGATGCCGATAGGTTGGAGATGGCCATGAGCCGTTTCTGGAACGTGATGAGGGCCCATGCCTCCAACGACTTCTCGTTACCCTCGGCAAACCACGGAATGGAGACCTCTTCTGTGTTCGTGCCGTATCTGGCGAACATGGCCGGACACCAGGCCCACGCCTGTGGCATCTGCGCCGCGGGGTAGTTGGGGTCCTCCTGCTGCCACACGTATCCGCCAATCACGTGGATGATGGAAACGGGGTTCGACGCCTCGTCGCTGGAGTCCGTCGTTACCGGCGTGTCCACCACACGGAAGACGTTCGGCAACGGGTCAGTCTTGTGGAAGGAGTTGGAGACGTTGGACGTCAGGTCCACCGGGTGGCTGGGACCAAAGTCCTCGGGGTAGAAGTCGTACATCGGAAACTCGAACACGATATCACCCGCGGGGTTGACATACCACTGGTAGTCCACGCGCTCACACAGGTCGTTGATCAGCTCCAGCCGTGTACGCCATTCCCTCCGCTCAGCAAGGTCAGTGACTTGGTCGTACTGAATGAAGTTGTAGGCCACCTCGTTCGCAGCCGACGGCAGAAGGAAATGCACCGATCCTTCCCATGGACTGTACATCTGACCACCATCAGAGTTCAGGCCAATGAAGTACATCTCGGCCGACGTCAGGTAGCCGTAGACGCCCTCGGTACCAGACCCGTACTCGTCGACCTCCTTGCCCTCGGGGATCAGGTCCCCGAACAACATCTTGTGGTGCCAGTCTTCGAGCAGCTTCTGTGGGCTGCCTTGGGGGTACATGACGGTCTCACCGAGGGTGAAATTGCCGACCCCCGCAATCGGACCTCGGAATATCTTGGCCACCTCTTGCTGACGAATGGACTGAAGTTCCTTGATCGTGGCGTCCAGGACCTTGACCTCGGTCCACAGACCCGCTACCTCGGTCCACCCAAGGGGAACGTCAACCTGGTTCTCGGGGTCAACAGACGACACGCCGTACTGTCCGTACTTGGACATCAATTCCTCCATGGTGTTCCATAGAGGACCGAACAGACCGATGGTGGAGTCTTCCTCGGTCTGGAGCTGGGGGATCGATATCGAGACCAGATCCAGGAGAGACACGAGCTTCTTGAGCTTGTTCTCCAACTTCGTCTGCTGAATGGGTAGGTCGGTGTCTATCTGCTCCACTGTTGCCTGCGTTGCCTTGTCGGTAACTCTCTCAGCGGGTATTCCCAAGGTCAGCCACATCATGGCTTGGGTAAAGCTGGTTTGGGCCAAAATGTGGGAGAACTGACCGTCCCTCATGTCGACCAGGTCCTTGAAAAACCCGGAGTAGAGTAGAGGCTCAATGACCGTGATTCCGGCTGTACCATCACTACCCGTGTTGGTCGTGAGCAGCGACTGTGGGTTCATCTGCACACGCATCAACTGCATCAACTCCCGGATGTCACCACAGGAAATGGCGTAGTTGCTTTGGGGGTTTTCTGTGTATGATGTGGACTTAGGCCTATCGAGAATGAAGCCCGTGAAAACAGGCATCCAGTTGTTACCGGCCACGACCGGGTCACGACGAAAAATACGAATGGTGTCGAAGCGGTCAATGATGCACCTGCCGGGTGACAGGTTGTAGAGGTAGGCAGCAGAGTTGCTGCTGAATTGCGTACCAAGGACGTCCTTGACCAACTTGATTGTGTTCTCTTCTGCTTCTAGCTTGGCCTTCTCCTCAAAGTTGATATTGCCGTCCTCGTCGTCAACGACCTTCGCTGCCTCTACCGTATCCAGCTTCACCGTCCAGTTTTTGAACTTGTTGTACGTATGGTCTCCGATCTTGCCAGCGGGGGCCTGGCTGTAGTTGCCCATGTTGTCCAGAGCTTCCTGAACCTTCCTCGCGGCTTCGGCTTCCGGTGTGTTGGCTGTCGGGTCCAGCTTCTTACCTGCCTTCTTATTGGCTTTCACCGCGTCACCCAAAGGCGTGGAAGCCAACAACGACTTGAGCTTCTCTGCCGAGGTCTTGCCCTGCCACACGCCCTCGGACCGGGCCAGTAGCTGGAGGAATTCCTCGTTTCGGAACTTCTTCCGTAGGTACAACTGCTTCTTGAATCCGTCCGTGGTCTTCCACTTGCCCTGTATGTTGTCTCGGGTGATGGTCAGGACGTTATTGAAGTTGGACAGCGTGAAAGAAGCCGACCCGTTCCCGTCTCGACCGGACTGTGTGATCGAGTCGATCCCGGAATCAGGCAAGAGGTCCGTGACGTCAATCCCGGCAATGAACACCGTGTAGGATATGTCACGAACTCGTAGCCTGCGGTTGGCGTCTGTGTAGGGGACCTTCAGCCTGCGGTTCTTTGGCGCCTTCGTGACCTTCCTCATGGCCCGTCGTTGCCGCCACTTGAACTGCTTCTTCATGCTGTGTTGGACTTTGGACGACATGAGGTCGAACTGTTGTTGGTTATACTGCTCGGACTCGACCTTTGCGTTGTCGTTTGGATCACGTTGATCTGGTCGAGGGACCGGTACCTGCGGAGAGGATCCGTCAGCGTTGTTACCACTGCCTCCAGATGGGAACGTAGGTCCTCCGGACTCGGACTGGTTGGCCATGATCAATACCCCTCGAAGGTCTGCCAGGTTCTTTAGAAGGGTAAGAAGGGGGAGCTAGGGGAATGGTTACTTGACCTTGCGGATACGCCCGCCTACGCGCTTGTGGGTACCGGCCTTGATCTTCTTGTTTTCCTTCTCCAGTCGTGCCTCGTGTTTGAGGTGTTTCTTGACCTGGCTTGTGGTCATACCCTTCGGGACCGGATGCTTTTTGCCTCCGTGAGAGACCGTACGGTGCTCGGTCTTCTTGAGCGTACGCTTCTCACCACCCGAAGTCGTGTAGGTGGTTGTACGGGTCTTCGTGCTTCGAGACTTTGGATTCTTCCTGGCTCTTTGCACTGCCCGCTCCACAGCCAAGCGCTCCTTCACGTTCGGTCCTGGCTCGACAGATACTTCGCGCTCTCGTTGAGACCAAGACGTGAAAAGCATAATTGGGAGATACATGCTGCCTCCTGCTATAGGAAAGGTGAAAGTTTGTTCAATCGGTAGAGGGGGTTTCCCCGTCGCTCTTAAACCCGTAAGCCTGGGCCGGGTTCACGCTTTACGGGCTTTTTTGCCCCTAACCAGGGCTTCTTGCGGTTTGGCCGGGTCCATCACAGACTGGACATACCTAGAGACTACGTCCGCGGCCAACGTATGAGGTAAAAGCACGAGAGAAAGACTGGAAAACAGGTCTATGGCGATCAGTTTCCCGGTATCGGCCTCGATTTCGGCGCGAGCTTCTTCCCAGTTTTCAATTGTCCGCTCCCCACGGTCCTTGCCTCCGAGGTGCCGGTCGACCTCCTCCAGTGCCCGTTGGACGCCGATGGATTTTTGTAAGGATAGCATCAGACACGCGTGTACCGAGTCCGCGTAATTAACGTCTGTCAGGCTTTTCAACTCGGCTTCTGTGAACTTTTTATCGGCCATTTGTCTTCACCAGTTGTATGCCAGACATCTCGGCGAACTCACGGAGCCGGGCCAAAGCCCCCATCGTAGACTTGAGGTTCCAGTTCAGGTCGTCACACCTGTCGTACAACGCCTTGCCCTTCCCCTCGTACTTCTCCAACTGCGGGAGCTTGAACCCGACAACAGCTTCACGTGTATGCTTTGCCGTCTTGTCAGTAATCTCCCCCTGGTCGTAGAGAACCCGGAGCACAGCCAGCCTTATGGTGGAGACCCCAACCAAGAACTCCCGGGCCTCGTTCTTCACTGCCAGAATTCGGTCCATGTACCCCTGACAGATGATCATCAGCTTCTGGCACTGATAGAGATCCTTATGGGTCTTGATCGGACGAGGCAGCACCTTCGCCGTCTCCGTGGAGTACGGGGTGTGGGCGTGCCCCATAATCGTGTAGCCATCCAGCTCCTTACGCAAGGCGTCGAAGGGGACCTTCATTACTAGGCTCTGGAGTGCCTTCTTACAGTCTCTGACGGTCTCAAAGCGCATGACCTAACTGCCTCCGTGTGTTGACGCGTCTGATCATTTCCAGAATCTGACGAAACGCGTCATCTGGGTTTTGGCCTCTATGTTTGAACGTCATGTCGTTGAACCGGACTTCCACCACATGCCCGTTACCGGACGTCACGTCGCGTTTGATCATGTACCCACTCTTTACCAGCCAGTTTCGAATGTCTTCTGCGGTATCTAGCGTTTGACCTGTTCCCATTTCCTCACCGTCCATATAAAGCTGGGTGTTTTGGTGTAGTACAGGAGACGTACCTCGCTGTCGTGATACACCACCTCGAAGTCTTGACTGCCGTTAACGGGCTTCGTCATGCCGATCAACAACTGCTTGACGTGCTTGGTCTTTACCGAATGCTTCACGTCTAGCTCGTATGCCACTAGGTCATCCCGTTCAGTGAAGTAACCAAACAGACGTGCTATAGGATCTTCGGGGTCACCGCAGATCCCTAGACGAACAGCGTGGGGAGCCAGAGCCGTGTCCAAGATCTTTACCCAATAGTGCCGGTAGTCGGCGCAGGCTTCGATCTCGACGATCTCCTTGACCGGGGTATTACGTAGTTGTGTCATTGGGCTGTTGGCACCACGTAGAGGAAGCGTTGGTCGTCCTGGTCTTTGTACTGAACCACGACTACACCGTCCCAGATCATCATCCTAGGAAGGGCGTCTGCGGAGAACAGAGAGAAGACCTCTCGCAGGAAGACCATGGGGATCTTCGCGTCCCCGCCCGACTCCTCCTTGAACCGAACATTCTCTATGGCCACCCTGCCCTTACCGATAGCCGTGTCGATTCCGATCATCAGCTCCTTCTTTTTCTGGGAGAGCACCAGGTTCGGGCTGGTCTTTGCCGAGGTGACCAGGGACTTGAGTTGTTGAATGCCTTGAAGCATGTCGTCTGCGGCGATAGCGACCATCATCAGCTTAGGTTGGCCCTTCAGCTCTTCGAGTAGCTCGTAAGGCTCGGGAAAGTAGGCTTCCTCTTCGGTGAGCATAGGCAGACGAATCTCCAGGGTCTTGGACTTCAGCACGAGCGTTCGAGGTGTAGTGACGATGCGAACGCTGCCCTCAAACTTGGTGATCATGTTCAGGAGGTAGGCGGATGACGCCAGGATCTCTATCTCGCTTCCCTTGGTGACCTCGATGGACCCATCGTAACAAGCAGCTCGAAGCTCATCGGCTGTGATGCTGCTGATCTGGTGTCCCTCCTCGTCCTCCTGGATCGTGATCTTCATCGGCAACCAGCCGCCGTAGTGCGGAGCCAACGCGATCCTGTGTATTGCCTGTATCAAGGCATCAGACCGGACGACCACATCACCATTGATGTCCTCTGGCTTCCCTGGACGGGAGTCGGTAATATCGTCTCCGGAAGGTAACGTCTCAAGAGAGGCCTGGAATCGACCACTTCTCACAAGCAACGCGTTCCTCTTCAGCTCGAAAGCAGCGTTCGCGTTGCCGAACTTGAGGTTACGAATGTGTTGGCTGTCGACCACCACCACTCCCTGCTCGACGATCTCGGCATCGATCCAATGACGTACGTAGACGTCACGGCATATCGCCTCCAACGACAACGCCTCTTTATCAGCGTCCGCCGTGATCAAAATCTCTACCGTGGACTGCGCTGCAGGACTCCTCTTGATGACGTCTTCGATCATCCGCATGCTGTCCTTGAGTGTCTTTGACACGATCTTGAATTTCATTGGTATCCCTCAACAGTGTGTATAAATCCGGAGTCCCCGCACGTGTAGTGAAGCTCCATCATGCGATCCCTCAACGTAGTCAGTTCCCAGTGCTTCAGCCAGAAGTCAGAGACCTCCAGGTTTGGGTGGGCTGCTATCGTGATCGGTGGCGTGCACAGCTTCACCACTGCGTGGTTCGTACGAATAGCATCGAAGTCCTTCTCCAGTTCTCGACGGACGCCCGCCCGTTCGGCCACCTGCTCCAGATCCAGGATGTTGACGCCCTTCCGGTAGAGTCGGGCCAGGAGTTTGTTCTTCCACCCAAGGTCTTTGCTGGCCCGAACCATCTTCGGCCAGGTACGCGCCTTCTTTACGCCCTTGACTGGAGGTATATTGTCACTTTTGTCGCCATACAGCGCCTTGTGGAGGGTGAGCAGGGAGGGAGGAAAGCCCAGTTTCTGCTCTACCTCACGAAGCCCCAACACATCCTTCTTGTATAACACAGACACCCGATCATTTACCAAAGCAAACAGGTCGTGATCCGTCGTGACCAAAAGGTGCTGGGCCTTGGGGAAAAACGCCACCACAGACGCCATCACATCATCCGCTTCGTACTCTTTATTCCACGCCATAGAGACGGGGAGAGACGTGAGCACGTTGGCCACCTCGAAGATTTCGTCAGCCTTCTTGTTCTTGGTCGGTCTGTTGCCCTTGTACTCAGGAAGCAGGTCGAGTCTGTGTTGTGGACGTCGGCCCTCAACCGAGATAATGAGGGCCACGTTCGGAGCGTCGGACAGTTTACGAAGGGCCGTGGCCACGGCGTTGACCGCCCCGTAGATATGACCGCTCTTCACGCCTTTAGATGTCCTGAACTTCCGAAGGCCCTCGGAGCACCTCCACACAAGATTGCTCAGATCAATGGTGACGATGTGTGAAGCGGTGTTTGGGTCCAATACGATTCTCACGTCATAGTCCCTTCATGTACCCTTTGTTATTATTACGTTTTTTCTTCTTACCCTTCTTCTTTTCGTCGGGTTTGTCTTCGCCCTCATCTTCATGCCCAGCAACCGGAGCAGGCATGCTGGTAAGAGAGGCTGTAGCAAAGTCTTCCGTCAACCAGAATGGGTACAAAGGACTACGCCGGGCCTTGCTTTGGTTGACTTTGATACGATGATACACCTCAAGATCCTCTGGGTCTATGCGCCACCACCACACACGGTCCGAGTGCTCTTTGACGGCCTTGGCGTACTTGACGTCGTCGTCTTCATTCAGCTGAGCCAGAAGGAAAACCGTCACGTCCAACTGCTTCGCGTATAGCTTGAATTCCTTAGCGATTTCCCCCAAGTCCACACGCTCTATTCCCGTGCGGTTTGTGGGCGTGACAAGGCTCAGGTAGTCAATGATCCACACGTCGTAGCAGTAAGGCTTGAGGTAGGTAGCGATCTCGTGTGGCGTTACGAACGACGCGGGGAAAATCGAGTAGCGTGCCGTGTTGTTTCTGCCCGCGTTGTTGAATCGCTTGTACGCCTTACGGACCAAACGCTCTTCGTCGTCATCTAGGTCATTACGTCCTATCTTACCGTAGTCCACACCACTAGAGCAGGACAACACGCGTTCCATCCACTCCTCTTCATCCATCTCCAATGGAACTGCCACCACACTGTGCCCGAAGTCCTTGTACATATTGACTGAAAGCTGACCTGCCAACATCGACTTTCCACCACCGGTGTTGGCGCTGATGATCACCAACTCCCCTCGACGCACACCTCCCGTGCGTTCGTCGTACTCATCGAGGCCCGTTTTCAGGAACTTCTGGTCCTTGTCCCCCCGCAGTATGTTCTCGACCGTCTCTTCGAGAGTGTCCTCGACACCTGCGTGAAAGACCTTGAGCTTTTCCTGCGTCCCTATTCTCGACAGGTCATCAGCTATCTCCCCCCGGAGCTTGGACAACGACTCCAGGCTATGGGTCTCCGTCTCCAAGATCTCCAACGAACGCTTGGTGGTCTCGAACAGACCACGGATCTCGTAATAGACAGTCAGGTGATCAACGAGAGTGGATGGGTTCTTGACCAACTCTACTTCTGCTTCTCGTAGAAGGGTCTTGGCTTCCTTGGTGAGAGCCGGGTCCAGCACCATCTCGTTACGGGTAGGTATGGTCTTGCCAGCAGCTGTTAACTTCTGGAGTCGTTTGAAGACGTCTCGGAGTTTACGAACACCGAAGTGGTTGGGTCCTAGGTCAGAAAGCAGGGTGTGTTGGGTCTTCTTGTCGCCCTCCATTATATTGAGTAGCCCCTGGATTTCCAGCGCCATATCAACAGTTTTCAAAGTTACGATCCTCCTCGACGAAGAAAGCCATGTCTATGGGTCGGTAGAACAGCTTGCCTTCCATCAGCTCGATGGGATTGATCCCCCCGCAGACCACGATACGTGTACAGTGGTCGTACTTCACGATCCAGTTCCTGAGTCGCTGCATGTGGTCTTTAGGGGAGTCGGGGGTCACGTTGTAGAGAAGGAGCACTTCCCTATGCTTCGATTTCCAGTCCTGATAGCTCATGACCCGTTCCTCGGTCATGACGGGCGCCGCGTAGACCTTGACCCCAGCCCCCGCCATCTTCTTCACGAGGATGGTCGCGGCCGACATGGCTGCAAAGTCCGCCTCCATGGATCCGATCACTATCAGGAGCTTCTCGTCGGCCGCCTTTCTTGGATTCTTCACCAAACGACGGAACCACAACTCCTGCTCCTCGGCAGTGACGTGAGCCACGTGACCGTTGTAGCGTCGGTAGAGAGCCTCGACAAAGACCAAAGGCTTCTTGGCGTCGACACCCCAATAGGAACGGGGAATGCCGATATGACGAAGCAACTTCTGCATGTCGTTGATTGGGGGAGGGAGACCAGCCATTAGTGATACCTCGTGTACGTGTAACGGTCCTTTACCTACCTAGATGGGCTTGTAGCCTCCTTTTCGCATACCGATTGCGGAGGACTCCCTGGTCGAGGGTGGTAGGTTCGAGGTTATGTCAAACCCGAGCTTTGTGTAAACGCCTTTGCGTGTCTTCAACGTGTAGAAGATCAACGGGTTGGCGTCCCAGTCGACCCAATCACGAATGATGGGACGTGGCTTACCTGGGTAGGGGGTGCGGACACGACCTACACGTTGCTCGACCGTTGCCTTGTTATTGGAAGGCATGGTCAGGTGCACACAATCCCACAGAGGTACGGTGATGCCGTGCTGCACGATCTTGGCCACAGCGACCGTGATCTGAATGCGTCCGGACTTTGCATCGGCCAAGACCTCGTCGCGCTTGTCCTGCTTGAGGGCTCCAAACAACGCAGCTGCTTTATACCCCTCCTGCTTGAGGTAGTTGGTGAGGAAAAGCGTGTGCTTCACCCTCTCGGTCAAGACAATGACATGTCGACCGGCGTCCGCATCCTCCATGACCTGGAAGATGATGTTCTTGTTCCGGTCATCGTCCGTGGACAGCTTGTTGATGAGGCGTGTCCAGTTGTCGAGGCGTTCAGGAACCTTCATCCCCGTGTAGTGGAGCACGACCTTGGGGTCCATCTGCTCCGTTGAGCCCTCGGCAGTGATCGGACCCAACACGTCGAACATGACGACCTCGGTCCCGTCCTTGCGATTTGGCGTCGCCGTGTCGCCGCCCTTGTGCCGGGCCCAGAAACCAGACAGCACGTTCGAGAAGCACTTGGCAGGAGCCAGGTGAGACTCCGTGACCCACACCAGACCGAAGTCTTTCTTGATCTCTTCCAGAGTCTGCTTACCTCGGTCCGAGAGGAACGACTGGTAGGTAGCGAAGGTAGCGACAGGGAAAGGACGACCGGCTTTCTTCCGCTCCGCATCGTATACACCAATGAGTTTGGTGTCGTGAGCTGATTCCACCTCGTTGATGTTGGTGTGGAGCCGGAACTCCTCCTCCATCTGGTCACGAAGCTCCTTGGTGTGGGCCAGGCCCAGGAAGCGCATACCCATCTGTACGGCAATGTTGACCATGACGAACATCTTGCCCCACCGTGTCGGAGCCTTGATGATGCCGTGCTTGGCCTTTAACCAGTCCACAACAGCCGTCTCCTGCTCCGGACGCAAGACCGAGGTGAACTCCAGTTCCGGGTAGTCGTCCGAGAAGCTAGGAGCAACACGCCGGTCACTGAGCGGGCACTTCCCGAAGATGCTCTTGACCTTTTTGTAATCGCCACGCTCGAACCGGATGTACTTCTTGCCGATGTCGTAGGTCTTAACCAGTTCCACGTAGGTCTCGCCCTTCTGGGCGTACGTGTGGTGGCGGCGTTTGAACTTGTAGGTAAACTGGTTCAAAAAGGCAGATCGCTTGCCTTGCTCCTCAATCCAATCGAGGGGAATGTACAAACGGTCGGCCATGATCGCTTTCATGGTCGCCATGATTTCACCTGGGTTATTTGGATGCGTTCTTGATCTTGAGGAATTCGTTCTCGTAACCCTTCTGGATCAAGAACTGGATAAGGCCCGAACGAGAACGGCTGTTAAGCCCGTTGGCTTTGATGAACTTGGGACTATTGAGCATCTCTACCAGATGCTCTTTGGTCGGCCCGTCGAGGTATAGGGACACTGTTGTGTGGGTGGGCATTGTCGATGCTGTTTTTTCTCTGCTCATTTGGTCACTCCTTTGGTACGAAAACGCATTTTTTGGTCTAGCCAGCTGTCCTGTGTCCTGAACACGGTCCAGGACGTCCCGACCTGCGGGAGACGCTTGTCTTCGGGTGTGGGAATCAACTCCCCATTGTCAGCGACAACCAGTTGTCGCACCTGAACACCACCCATGTCGTCCATACGTTGGACCTGTAGACAGATGTCACCGAAGTGAAGAAGCACTGAGCATCCCCGGCTTTCCAGTTCGGTGTTGAGCTTGAGGCTCGAATAGCCCGCTACAGCTACCTCTTCCTGCTCAAGCACAACAGGGGCAGGTCCTACACCGTCTTGTTCCCAATCGGGTTTGAATTTTCTACAAACACCGCGCTTCTTCTTACTACAGATCGTAGCGCAGTCGCTGCAGTCGATCCCGATCATCTTGTAGTATTCAAGGACGTCCATCCGGTCTCCGTTCGGTCTACCATAGTATACTGGCTCATAACTGAGACAGTGCACCTTAGGACCCATCTTTATAGTACAGTACCTTACCGTACAGTGCATTGTGGCTTATTTGACGAGATACTTCAACGCAGAAAGTAGGCTTTGGAATACAACTACATGAGATCCATCGAGTTTCTTGACGGTTATCCTTGTAGGAATTCCATCGTGAAAAAACACGGAAATACCACCGAGGTCAGCTAGACCCCCACGTACCGTAACATCGTTCTTGCTGCGTTCGATGCGTGTGGCGCACCCAACATTCAACAGGAAGTTCTCCGCTTCGGTCGGTGTCATGATACTACTCCTGCTCACTAGTCGACCACGGCGTCTGCTTCGTCTCGAATACGTCGGTACACGGGGAATCGTGCAGAAGCCACGGACGAGGCGTCCGCCTGAACCACGAACTCCATGATCTTGCCCTGCATCTTCCGACCGAGAGCCCAGAACTCGTCACGCTGTTTGTCTGAGTAGCCGCCACCCACGTGGATCTTGGTCCCGTCCTCCAACTGAACTATGAAGGCACCCAGACGTCCGACGTGTCGGCCTTTGCCCTTCGTGCGTCCGACGATACGCCCCTCCAACGTCATGTCGGGTTTGACCTTGGTCCAGGCCGTGGTGCGCTTGAACTCCCACAAGCCCTCAAGGGTCTTGAGCATGACGCCTTCGTAACCCTGCCCCAAGAACTCCTGGTAACAGCTCATCATCTCGTCTTCGTTGTGGACGATTGTCTGGGGGACGAGACGGATGTTGTTCTCAGGTAGGTTTCGGACGATGGACGCGTGAACGGCTTCGAGCCGATTACGACGACGAGACTGGGGGATGGTGGATCCCATCTCCAGGAAGTGGTGAAGGGGGACCGTGTCGAAGACGTGGTAGTGGATTTTGTGGAGAGCCTCTTGGTCCTCATCAGACAGGTTTTCTTTCCGGATCAGGGACGAGGTCAAGTTCCAGCTCTCTGCGAATATCTCCCCGTCGAAGACGCCCTTCGGGACATTGCCGCCTTCGACAAACTGGTCACCTAGGAACTGGAGGTTCGGGTACTCCTTGCCGTTACGGGAGTAGGCCGTAGGCACACCGTCCTTGATCACGAAGAGTATGCGGATCCCGTCCAACTTGGGCTCGGCTATGAGAGGGTAGGGGTTCTGCTGTTCCCACTTGGTCGCCAGCTGGCAACCGAACTGCGGGAGAAGGTCGGGCCAGGTTTTGACCGCTGTCTTCACAGATGCTCCTATCTTGAGGTCCTTGGCCAAGATCCTCCAATACCACTCACCCTCTTCCCTCGTCACGCGTTTGAAGAAGTGTTGGCAGCTCTCAACCGCCGCGTTGCCCGTCCGCTTCCTTGTGGACAGGAGTTCGGTGAGCTTGATGAACTTCGCCCACCTGCGCCCGGCTGTCGTGTGGCTCTCTACCAGGCACTCATCAAGCCACTCTGCCCGAGGAACGATGTGGAAGGGCAGGAGCCAATTGTAGGCCAACCTGAACGCCTCCCTGAGGTAGAAGTTGTCCCGATGTTTGTCCAGGATAGCCTGTTTGGTCTTGCGTGATCTCGTGCCGTTGATCTCGGCAATCGCACCGAACGCGGTTTCGATGTCTGAGTCTACGAGAGGGTTGGAACTGTCCGCTGTGTCGCTGCCTTTAGTCTTCATGTGTTTGTGTGCTCCTTAGGCGTTTGAAATGTGGGGTGTAGTATATCAGATCTGAGCCTGGTGTCTAGGCTAAAGGACGGCTGTGTAGACCCGAGTTCGGGTTCTACGCTCTGTAGTTTTGACACCATCTACCCTGGTGACGAAGGGTGCGGTATCACGCAGCATGTTTCTTACACGCTCACCAGCACGCACCTTACGTAAGCACTCGGGGCACGTCTTTTTAAGCTCGTGTCGAGTCAGGTAGTGTGTTGACATTAACATACGGCTGTCCTCAGAAGGATCGTAGCTGTACTTGATCCTCGTAAACTGCCAACCCCACCCGGGTGACGTCCCGTTGTTCTTTTCTCCGCAAAAGAAGCACTTGTCTTCCATCACCAGTCTCCTACAAAAAGCGTTTGGGGTTGTAGCCGTCCAGGACGCCGTACACGGCTTCCCCGGTCCAGATCAGGGGGTCTATCTTGGCAACGTCCTGTCCTCGCACTACGCTGCGACGTCGGTCCTTGACGTTACCGTGTATCGGACAGGTCAGAGACGGAAACGTGCAGCAGTCATCCCACAGTAGATCACACAAACAGTCCCGGGTCTCGGGTGTGTAGAACCGTATGGAGGTGAAAGGGAACCGGGACTGGATAATGAGGAAGAGGCGGTCTCGATCTCGACGGTCTTGAACAGGGTCCAGGTCTCGGGGGATCCACATACGTCCGTTGGTCGTGTGTAGGTCAAACTTGGACGCGACCAACGGGTGCTTGAAGACGTGGTATCGGTCGACGTCGACCACATACTTCATACGGTAACTGGCAAACGTCAGGGTCGGACGGAATGCACACAGGTCGTCTTGCACGTCAAAGCGAGAGCCAGGGGACTCGATGGCAGCACTCAAGCTGTGAAGGAACCTCGACACGGAATTACCCACGGGGAACGTGAAGCCGTACCGAGACCGGATGAAGTTCTGGACCGCACTTAGGCAGCGATCCGTCAGCTGACCTCGACAAACATCGGATACGGCGTAAGAAGCCACGCCATTCTGTAAGATCAGGGTCTGCGCATTCTCGCTAGAAGAGGGTCTACGTCGGTCAGAGGTAAACAACAACATGTCACGTCTCCTCGTCTACCACTTTTTCTGTGAGGGTTTCCAGATTTGGTGGGCAGGAATCCCGGCCCTTGATGCGATCCAACCGGCGTTGGCCAGCTGACCCAACTCGTTCACGGAGTGGGCATCGGATCCCAAAGCGAACTTGCACCCAGCTTTCGACGCCTGTGCTGCATACTCCGTGTTGAGGTCACACCTGTCGGGAACGCCGTTGATCTCCAGGTAGGTGTTCGGCATACGAGATACGCTGCCGAAGAACCGGGGCCAGTCATCCACCGCGTGGTCACGTTGTCCATGCAGGTACCCGGTTGGGTGGGCGATGATGACCGGTCCCCGGAAGGACAGGTCACGTCGAAGGACCCGGATAGCGTCGAAGAATCGTCGAACAGGGTCCACGTTCGGATCCTTGTGGCAGGCCAGGGTCACTACGTCCAACTCACGTATGACATGCGCCATTTGTTTGGTGACGATCAACTGGCCTTTGACGTTGACGTCCAGCTCCATACCCGCAAGGGCGGAGAAGGACCGGCTAGACGCCTTCTTCACGTAATCGAGGTACTTGCGTACGGTGCGCTCGTCGACGAGCTTCGAGCCCTTCACCGTCCCGCCTCCGTGATCCGTCACCACAAACCCGGAAAGCCCGTTGTTCTTTGCTTGGCGTGCCATCTCGTACACGGTGTCTAGGCCATCACTGGCCTTGGTGTGCACGTGGCAGTCCCAGACCGGGACCACCTTGTCTGGTAGGTGGTGTTTGAAGATCTGAGACTCTCTGGCCCAAGCTGGGGGAAAGGGAAAACCTAAGATCTGGTAGATATCCTGCTCCTCGGACCCCGCAACCCAAATGTCCCCACGGAAGACACCGTACTCGTTGACCGTGAACCCACGTTCCTTGGCCACAGCACGGATCGCCACGTTGTGCTCTTTGCTTCCCGTGAAGTAGTTTAGGGCAGAGCCCCAGGCTCGTTGGGTGGTGAACAGGATATCAACCTGGATCTGATCTCCGGCATCACCGTAGGGAAGAAGCGCTCGGACCTTCGCCGCGCCGTTTAGGATAACCTCACCGTGCTTCTCCAACACGGAGACGATCTTGTCCCTGGCATCGTCCTCACTTCCCTCTACGGGCTGGACCAGGATGTCCACGTCACGGACGAATTCCTTGCGCCTACGTAGAGAGCCAGCAGGTCGGTACCTGACCAAAAGCCGGTTGGACACCATACTCTTTAGGAGACGGCGGACCCCCTTCATCGATGCCAGTGCCATAGACCGTGGTTTGACGTGACTCGTGGACAACACGAGCTTGGCGGGTTCGAGGTAACGTTCGTGGAGGTCTCCGCGTTCACACGCAGTGATCACGTCGGATGCGGTTTCAATCCCCTGCTCGATAAGTTTCATTGCAAGAGCTGCCCCAATGCCTCTGATCTTTGTCAGGTCACTGGCCCTACCTGTAAGCGCTTGGGTGTTCCGCATAATGCCTTGCATCTCCACGAGCTTGTCGGAGCTGCCTGTTTCCTTGAACTGCTTGATGATTTTCTTGATGCTGGCCCCAACACCAGGGGCTTTGCTGGGAATGACGCTAGGGTTGGCCTGGATGCTCTTCGCGGCCTTGCTATACGCCTCTGCTTTGTGTGGATTCTCTTCGGTGAGCCGGGCTAAAACCGCGATCTCTTTCAGATGACACACCAAATCCTGTCGTGATGCCATGGTCCCTCCGTGCCGTTGCGCTGTCCGTATTCCAGGATCTGTACCACTGTACTACAGTGTAACATAGTCTGTCAAAATAATTCTGCACAGGTGCTGTTACGCAACATCTATGTGAATTTGATAGCCTGGTAGCTTCATCCTGCTGTAGATCTGAACCAACCGGGCTATCGACTTCAACGTAGCCCCACCCTTCCCCACGATACAGGCTTTGATCTTTGCCGCCCGTTCTTTCGACGAGGCTTCGGCGTCCAAGTCAAAGAACAGACGCCCGTTCTTGGTGTGTTCTGTCGAGACGACTACCTTATCCCCATGCTCGTACGTGAACGCAACCAAGATCCCACGAAGGTAATTCTCGACGTCCTTGGCACAGACTTCATCCAACACGATCAACGAATTACTCATTTTGTGCTCCAATTTACAAACAGTGAACGCTCGTTGTTGTTGAACAACGTACTGCCCATCAACCCGATAGGTAGAACGGGCGTCTTGTTTAGGTCCGTGGTCAATGTATGCCCAAGGCTTTCGGTGACACCGCAGAAGCATAAGGTGTCGATCACACTGCGGTATTTAGCCCTATCCAAGACCTCGTGTAAAAGTCCGTGGAGGTGGAGAGGGTCGTCCGGCAGAATTCCGTAACAGGTCTCTGTGAGCACGATACCGTAACCGTAGTGGAGGGACGGTACCTGGTTCATGATCTGTAGGAGCTTCCAGAGTGCGATCTCGACTCGATAGAAGTCCCCTGGCTGCATGTCGGCGTTGGAAACTTCTAGCAAAAACAAGACATTGAACCGAAAACGCGGAACGTCGGCTTTCAGCTTCTTGAACATGTCGTACACGAGTTCTGTGGTTTGGGTGTTGCTGAACAGGTCGGCCAAGATCTGGAGATTGCCGGAGATGATGAAGGTCGGGGTCTGCTCGAAATCCGACCTGTACTCCGGTGCCTTGATCCAGTCAAGGGCGTCGAAGCACACACCTTGGTTATCCCCCACCGTCTGGCACACGGATTCTAGGTATTCGTCAGATAGGTCCTCCGTCAGATTACGGCAGTAGTACGAAGGACACCGACCACCCGACGCCAGCATCAAACCTAATTGGTGGTAGTTGACGTCCGAGAAGCCCAGGACCGGGATACTGTCCAAATCCGGCTTGGTCGCTACCAGGTCTTGGGCGAGGAAGTAGGCTCCCGACCCGGACGCTGCGTACCACAGAACATCCGCTTCTGACGGAGGTGCTTCACAGAAGTCCTTGATGCTTTCCTCCCGTGACTGATATGAACGCTTCGGAATCACACGATTGACCTTGATTCGCGACGTGTGCGGAAGGTCCACGACCGAGAACGGGGTCAGGCTCATGACGTCTACGAGTAGAGGAGGGGGTGGCAGCTTTATTGACATCAGTCTGTCTCCAAAATGATATACGGGTGTTTGGCCAGGGCACTGGGAACTGTTTGGAACGAGGGTCCGTACCTGGTCTCATACACAGACGACACCCCGTCCTTACGTTGGACATTCTCGAATGCCTCTTGTGTATCAAAGCACATCAAGGTCACGAGAGACCCAGAGTACTCACGTTTCAAGAACTGAAAGTCGGAGCCTGGCATCTTACACTCTAGATCCGTCACCACAACCACGAAGTCTGGACGTGTATCTCGAATGTGATCTACCACGATCCCGAAGTCCGTAGCCGACGTGGTGAAGACGCAAGACAAAGGAGGGTTCACAGGCCCCACTATCGCCGAGCTGAACGTATAGGTCACAGGCTGCAGGAAGCTCAGCTCACCGAGCAGGATGTTGAGGTATGGGTACGTCCAGAGCATCGAGCTGGACACGTCGAGGTAGACGTGAACCGTCTTCTGAAGCTCTTCGTTCTTGACGTACAGGCTGCCCCCGGCCCCCGACACGAAACGCACAAAGGACCCACCCGTCATACCAGCCTGGGGAACGTAGGTCTCGGCCAGCGTGTCGCCAGAGACGCTCTCGACCAGGATCTTCCTCTGTATGTTGGACGCCAGCTCGGACATGACCCCAATGCGTGAGGTGATGGCTGCGTGGCAGTGGAAAGGCCGTGCCGTACGCTTCCCTATAGGAGCTTGGAGCAGTAGCTCCACCTCTGACAGGAGAGGCATGTGCGCAACGTCTCGGATGTCGCCACGAGGCAGCAGGATTTTTTGTAGCATCCTGTTGTCGGACACATAATCCTCCCCTGCAACCAGACGCTCCTTGAGCCCGTCATCTACCTTTTCGTGAGGTTGGAGACCAGACACCTCTCGACTGGTCTTACGTCGGTCCACTGCGCTGTTTGGTGTCGGGTCGGTATTGTCTACGTGAAGCGCCTCCGGGGACTTGGTGCTCCCGACCCCAGACGATGACGGCGGGACGATCTTCGGGTACAGGAAGTACAGAAGTTCGCACATGACTCCCAACCACGCACTGGCAGACAACGGACGGAAGTCTTCACAGCGAACCCGGTCTTCTATACTGTCGAATTTGTATAGGAATTTGAGAGTTCGGGCACATTCTATAATGTGGTCGGTCAGCTCGTCTTCCCACAATTTGTACGGCCATTCAGGGTCTTTGCACAAGGTACGTAGTTTTCGCCGGAAGGCCCTAAAGGCTTTAGGGAATTGCTGAGTTTGGAGGCAGGTCCACACGTCAGGGTCACTGCCGTCTTCATCCAGAAAACGAGCCGGAAGGTCCGACTTACTGAAGACCTGGATCTCCGCATTAGAATACGAATTCTCCAAGACCGAGAACATCTCCCGAGAGACGTGCTTCGCCAGCGTTGTTTGGTCGGGAATCGGAACGACGATACCAGACTTACGTCCGTTGAGTCGAGCCTGTTTGAACGCAAACTCCTTCATTACTGCGTGCATGATCGGGAGAGCCAGATCTACTACACCAAAGAACTGGAACAGGTAGTGGTTGCGTTCGTGATACAGAATGAAGAGCACGTCATCAAAGCTCGTGACGTATGTGAGGAAGAACGTGGGGTCAATGTGAACCACACGTGTCCTAAGGTTGATCGTCACCGAGTCGCAGGGCAAGAACCGCACGCCTTGTAAGACTCGTAGGATTGTTTCGTGTTTGTGTGCTAGGAACAACGCACGACCCAGAAGGGTCTCCGCGGAGCGAAGGTTGTTAGTCGTCAGGTGTTGGCGGATCTGCTCCACCAAAGCATTCGTCGTTTCCATCAGCACCACCCACAAGCCGTAATTTCCGTCTACCGTTCTTAGGTGCAGGTCCGGGGGTGATTGGAGGGCTTGGGTCTTCCCACAGCTCTACAAGCTCCCTGTCACTTTGGTACGCACCCAGAATGTCCTGGTACTGCGATACGCTGACCGCCGCGTCGACCATCTCCGTGACTTTCTCGATGGTCTCATACAGGTGGTCGTTCGTCAACCAAAATGTGGAGAAGAAGTGGATTCCGTGCTGTAGGCTGAAGGTGCGGAGTGGTACGTAGGTCGCGGTAGTTCCCGGCGTCAAGAACACCAGGACCCGCGCCTGTTGTGCCAGAAGGTAACCGATCTCGATCCCGATGTTCAGCAGCTCCTTGTACGGTTCGTCCTTACCAAGGAAGAAGAATCCAAGGCCGTTGTCGTAAAGAGAACTCAACCGCTCCGTTACCTTTGCCGAGTCGCAGCCGAACGTCGTTGTCCACCCGTTCTTGTCTGACAGCCGGTCAAATACAGGACGCAAGAGTGGTGTATATGAATCAGAAGAGCGCACAAAAACTTTGCTCATGTTACTTCAGCCCGTAAAAGCGGTGAGATTGAATTCCGAGACGAACCTGGTGTTTTCCGAACAGAGACACCGGGTCCAGGTTCTGCATTGTCTGGTTGTAGCTCTGCGCAAAGGTCGTTGACAGCGAGCTGGCCAAAAGCGCACCGTACTCCCGGGGACGAATGGGGTAGACCCACAGATTCAGTTCCCTGCCTAGGCTTCGGAAGTTTGAGCATACCTCTGGTAGTACTTGGGTCAGAACCTGACTGATGTTCTCTCCGTAGCACATGAGCTTTACATCCAGACCAGTGCCTAGCTTCGTTGCCTGCGTTATGACTTTGGTGACACACGCCACATCATCCTCGACCTTGCCGACCAACTTCGGACTTACTGCTATGTGAAGGGATTTGACACGTCTTTGGAGCTTGGCCAAGGAACCGGGATTGGAACCAGACAGCAGATCGCCATTGGTCTCAAATGAGATGATCGTCTCCTTCAGCATGTCTTCTGGAGCCGCAAGCAAACCTCTAACGATCTGTGGGCCGTATAGAAGAGGCTCACCTCCCGTGAAGACTATGTTTGGGACGGGAAGCAGAAGCTCACTCAGATCCAGCTCATCAATCACGGTGTCAGAGTCTTGAGGCTGAAGGGCGTACGTCGTGTCACACCAGTCACATTGCTTGTTGCAGCCAGACACCCGAATAAACTGGCTCCAGACCCCCATCAAGGAACCCTCTCCCTGAACGCTGTTGAATATCTCATTGATTCGAATGACCATCAGGGCTCCTCGGGTACAGGCATAGAGATACTGGACACGGTTGACACGGGGATCACCTCCTTGATGATGGTACTGCCTCTGCGGTGTCGGATGTTTAAGTAAGTGCCATCATGGCTTACCAACCTACACCGGATCTTCTTCACTTTCTGGTCTACTGTCGTGACCTCAACAGTGGCTCCCACACCCCACTCTTGGTCTGTTACCCGTGCGTCTCGAATCTGAGACAGAGGCAGTATTTCCGTGGTCTCAAGACCGCGGCGTAGGTAGAAGATGGTAAGTAAGGTTGGGGTTTCGTGGATGATTTCACCCGTAACCTTACGAAGTTTGGGCACTAATCGTTCAAGAACTACATCATATCCGATGAAGAGATCAAGGCTGTTCATGGTTGCGCTCCGAAAACACCAGCGAGGCGAAAGCCGAGTAGGGGATCTTCAGCACGTGGTCTAACCCCCGTGTAGTCCGAGTCAACACGGCAGCGAACTGACCAAGCGCAGCCAGACGGGCTCGAAACTTCTTTCCCTTGTTTGTGGTGAAAACCAGCTGCGTTTGCGAAGGTCCGAGCTTCGTCATCGAACACACACAACGTGCAGGCACGAAGAGCCTAAGATCCTTCCCCCGATACCTGTGCTCTATTGTTACACCTACGGCATCAGAAGCCAACACACGTCCGACAACCGTACGTCTGTTGACATGGGCCCCAGACTGTCGCTGGTCAACGACGACTTCTCTTCCCACCACGGGGTTTTTGGGCCTTGGCGCCATCTTTCTTGTCCTTCTTCTTACGTGTGACGGCGAACTTCAGACCAGCGCGAGGAGGCAAGAGCTTCAGCAGAAACTCCAAGTCCTTCCTGTGCTTCTGCTCCTTACACGTGGCGAGCGCGTCCTTGATATCCATGCCCTTACTCACCTTCTGGAACGATAGTAGAGGAGCGTGGGTCTGTATCCACTTCTGGAGGTTCATCACGTCAACTTTGTCCGCTCCGTCCGCGAGCAGGTCTGTCCGTGCGGGTTTGTAGTCCTTGAGCTTGTGGAATCCGATGAACAACTTAGCAAAGACCTTCATGGCCTTCTTACGATCTTCAGGCGGGAGCTTGGCCACGGCCACAGCCACACCTTGCCGGAAGTTGGGCACGGCGTCTGCGCCTCGGAAGACCTCGATGGGAATCGAGGGCATCCCTTCCTCCGGCTCCTCAGGCTCACCCAACTGGAAAAGCGCGTTGATCGTGCTCGGTGTGACCTTCTTCTGACTGATCACGGACCCGGACTTGAACTCGAAGTCCATGAATGTGACCTTCGTCTTCTGTGCCACGGACCGGAGCTTCTCCGGGGTGTCAAACACGGCGATGATGGCTTGACTGCGAAGGGCCTTCGGAACCATCTTAATGCAACTGGCTTGGGCCAAGAGCAGCACCTTCCGCCGGGACGTTTGAGATTTCAGGAAGGTTGCGATCTTGTCCGTGTCTGCTTCGGGGCTCACGACCCACGTCACGAACGTAGCAGGGTCGACTACGAGATTCACAGAGCTGTACCCTGTG
>Ga0180432_10001614_pt1 | contig 35462 bp, 27 predicted proteins | sample SS_ome_10_FD_132414 | JGI IMG/M metagenome (GOLD analysis project Ga0180432, IMG submission 132414) | Hypersaline lake sediment archaeal communities from the Salton Sea, California, USA - SS_1_MS_2 metaG | ecosystem: Environmental > Aquatic > Non-marine Saline and Alkaline > Hypersaline >... | reverse complement strand
TTATAACTTCAAGTGGGTGCGTGTGGGCTCAAGACCGTACCGGCTCGAGTAACGTCTAGGTATATACAGTGGCAGAGAGATTTGGAAAATACGAGTTGCAGCGCAAGCTTGCCGTGGGCGGGATGGCGGAGATCTTCCTGGCCACCTACACGGGGCCCGAGGGATTCAAGAAGCACGTGGCCGTCAAGCGGATCCTCCCGCATCTGACTGAAGACCAAGACTTTGTCACCATGTTCTTGGACGAGGCCCGCCTGGTGGCCCGCTTCAACCACCCCAGTATCGTTCAGATTTTCGAGCTGGGGCAGGTTCAGCAGCGCTACTTTTTGGCCATGGAGTATGTCCACGGGGTGAGCATGTCCAAGGTGCTCAAGGCCTGCGCCAAGAAGCAGGTTCCCTTCCCCCTGGAATACGGGGCCAAAATCCTCGCCAACGCCTGCGAAGGCCTGGAGTACGCCCACAATTTCACCGATGCCGACGGCACCCCGCTCAACCTGATCCATAGGGACGTCAGTCCCCAGAACATCATGCTCAGCTACGACGGCGTGGTGAAGGTGCTGGACTTCGGCATCGCCAAGGCCGCCGGCAACATCTACCAGACCCGCACCTCGTCCTTGAAGGGCAAGGCCGCCTACATGTCCCCGGAGCAGATCACCCAGAAGAGCGGGTTGGACCGCCGCTCGGACATCTTCTCGCTGGGCATAGTGCTGTTCGAGTTCGCCACCGGCAAGCGCCCCTTCGGCGGAGACACCGAACTCGAACTGATGATGTCCATCGTGCAATCCGCTCCTACCGATCCCAAGCAGATCAACCCGAACGTACCCGAGGATCTGGCCAAGGTGATGTACAAGGCCCTGGATAAGGATCGCAACAAGCGCTACCAGACTGCCCGGGAGATGCGCGCGGAGCTGGAGCATTTCCTGCTCAGCCGGCAGGTGCTGGTGGACAGCTACACCCTGGGCAATTTCGTCCGCGAGGTGGTGCCCCCCGGGGAGCGCCTGGTGGGCTACTCGGTGCCCACTCCCTCGCGGCCTTCACTGCAGGCGGTGGCCACCGAGAAGGCTCCCTCCCGGACGCCCCCGCCGGCCGGGAAGAAACCCGAGCCGGTTCCGCCGCCCCCGGTTTCGCAGTCCGGCGACGAGGCCGCCACCCAGCTTACCCCCTCCGAGGTGATCCGCCCGCTGCTGCGGGATTCCAAGCGGCCCGAGCCGGCGGATCTTCCCACGGTGGAGGAGACCGCCAGGCAGCGGCCGGCCAAGAAGCACACCCTGGTGATGGTGCTGGGACTGGTGCTGGTGGTCGCCCTGGGGGCGGTGGCCGCCTACCTGGCCCTGGGCGACGGCAACACCGGATCCGGCGAGCAGATGGACGCGGGCGTGGCCGCGGTGATTCCTCCGCCGGCGACCCGGCCCGAGCCGGTCAAGGCGCCGGTGGACGCCGGCACGCTGGCGGGCAAACCCGAGAAACCCGATGCCGGCACTTCGCCCGACAAAACCGAAAAACCGGACGCCGGAACCAAGGTGGCGGTTGCCCCACCAAAAGTAGAGGAGAAGGTCAAACCGCCTGAGAAGAAGAAAAAAAAGAAGCGAAAGCGGCGTAAGCGTCGACGCCGCAAGGTGGTGAAAGAATCGCCGCCCAAGCCCCCGCCCAAGCCATCCGAGGAAGAGAAGGTCGCCATGGCGACCTCCGGCAAGCAGGGTTCCCTGCTGGTCTTCTCCAAGCCCTGGACCGAGGTATACATCGACGGCACTTCCTACGGCACCACGCCCCTGGACGGGGCCATCGAGCTGGCGCCCGGAGTGCACGTGGTGCAGCTCTCCAACTCCAAGAACGGAATCAAGCACCGCCAGCGGATCAACGTCCAGGCGGGGAAACGGCAGACCATCCGCAAGATCTTCTCCAAGGGGTTCTTGAAGCTGTACGTCAAGCCCTTCGGCGACGTGTACATCAACGGCGTTCACAAGGGGATGACGCCCCTGGGGACCATCGAACTGTACGAGGGAACCCACACCCTGCGGGTCACCTGCTCGCGGACCGGCAAGGAAGAGACCGAGAAAGTCCGCATCGATCCCGGCAAGACCCGCACGGTCAAGTTGGATCTGCGCTAAATCCTACGGGTAGGGCATGTGGTCGGGGTGCGGATTGTCGATGAAGACCGCGTATCCCGGCCGCATGGTGAAGTGGACCGCACCGAGGAAAAGTTCGCCATTGTCATAGGCGGAGAAGCCCACCTGATTCCGGCAGGCCGGAACCCCGACGGCGGCGTAGTAGCCCTTGACGGTCGTGGCGGTGAGGCCGGGGTCGGGGGCCAGGACCAGGCTGTCGGGGAAATAGAACATGCGTCCGGGGGGAACCGGTTCGGCGGCCAGCCCCACCGTCGCGTTTCCAATGGCCTTGCGGTTGTCTCCGTCGGAATCACCGCAGTCCAGCACCCGGCCGAAGAGCAATCCCCGGCGGGTGTCGTAGTTGTCTATCAGGCTCGAAGTGTAGCTGTTGTACGTGTCCACGGTCATGGCATTGAGGGCCAGGGAGTACGTCCCGGTGCCACACCGGTCCGACCGCACGGTGATTCCGGCCCGGACGGAGGTGACGATCGGATCCCCCGAGTAGCCCTGCTCGGGCTGGCTTATCTCCAGGTCGTATGTCCGGTTGGTGTCGACATTGGTGAATTCGTAGTACCCGCATTCCTCTTCGGGATTCGTGCTACAGCTGTCTTTAAAAACAGTGGTCGTGCTCAGTTCGGTGTCCGGATCCCCGTTGGGTCGCAATGTCACCCGGAGATGTTCCGTGCCCTTTGAGTTCTTCAAGGGGAAGAAGTACACCAGGCCGGTCAGGGTGCACTGGGTCTGCGCGCCGGGGTCGGTGACTATGATGAAGCAGTCCAGTGAGGTGGGATCGGCGATGATTGCCTCTTCCTTCGGATCCGGAGCGCACTCGGTGTCGCAGGGTTCGAAGGGGCGGCACAGCCAGGTTCCGGCATCGCAGGTGTGGCCGGCCGGGCAGTCTTTTTCGCCTTCCGGGCAGGCTTGAGCGCAGAGGGCGGTGTCCGGGTTGCAGGTCAGCGGCGGATCTTCGAAGTCCTTGCAGTTGGTTTCCATCACGCTCGAATGCCCGTCGTTCGAGCACTTCTCCACCCAGTCTACGTCGCTGTTCTTGGTGCAGAAACTCTTGCCCTCCGGGCAGGTGGGCGCCGAGGATTCCTTGTAGCAGGTCCCGTCCAGCGCTCCATTGGGAGGCGTTGGAGTCTCGACGCATACGTATCCCGAGGGACAGGAGTGTTGATCTCCCGCCTGGTTGCTGCACTTCTTGCCGTGTACCGACAAGTCGCCGTAGTAGCATCCAGCGATCAGCGGAGCGGATATGAGAACCAAGAAAATGGCGCGGGCGGTGATCATTTACTACCAGGGCTTTTTCGGTTCTTCAAAGAACACCAGGCTGGCGGAGTTCTCAAAGATCCGGATCTCATAGGTGCGCAGGGAGAGCAGGCTTCCTTGATCCCTCACCAGCGCCGAGGCCAGGCCGCGGACGGGCAGCACGTTTACCGCGCCGAAGAAGCCGGTGTCGAGGGTTGAATCGTCATCGAGGCTGTAGGGGGGGCTCGATCGGATGTAGTAAACCACTTCGCGGGACATGGAGACGTCGCCGGTTCCCTTCTCGATCTTGTTGGTTTCGACGCTGCATTCTCTGATGCGGCCCAGGAAGATGCCCTTTTTGGAATCCGCGGTGATGGTGTGTTGGCCGGCCGTTGAGTAGAGGGGCCAGAGGGAATCCGGGATAGCGGGTGCGGCGAAGTCGATCGTGCCGGTGGTGCACTCGTCGGCTCGCAGGTAGATGCCGAAGGTGTACATGGTGTGATAGCCGCACTCGGTGGCGTCCTTGCAGCGAACTTCGAGGACCAGTTCCGTGTTGGTCTGCAGGCCTTGTAAGCTGTACTGGCTCTTTCCTGATCCGTCGTCAGTCACCGCGGCGGTTTTCAGTGGGTTGCTGGCTATGCCTCCGAGTATATCGGCTTTGGCGTGCGCGCGAACCTCGATGTCCGCATTGTAGGGCACCGGTGTCGGGAAAATGAACTGGACCACGCGGCCTTCCAGGTTGCAGGTGGTCGGCGTTGTTCCGGGAGAGCCGGGAGAGCTGAGGTAGCAGCTCAGATCCAGAAGGTTGGCGGTGGTGCACTGCTCGGTCGGCCTTGTTACGCAGACTCCTCCGGTGCACTCGCAGACGTTGCCCTCGCAGCGGGTCTGTATCCAGGAGGGCGCCGTGGCGCTGTGGCAGTCGTCTCGGATATCACACAAAAACACCGGCTCGCACCTGCCGGTTGCGGGATTGCAGGACTCCTCGTCCCAGCCGCTGCATCCCGAGTCGTCTTCGCAGAAATTCCGGCATTGCGCCTTGGTCCGGTCGCAGTATTGGGTGTCCATGTTGCAATCGGCTACTGGCTCATCCCAACCGGTAATTGAGTTGCATGAAACCACCGCGGATCCGTCCGGGTTGCAACGGTTCTCGTCCGGTTTCTGGGTGTCTTCAACGCAGGTGCCCCGCGCCTGGCAGTGGCTCTCCGAGTCGCAGTAGAAGTCCCCGTCCCCGTGCGACTGGCAGTCTTCGTGGGATGTGCACTCGTCATGGCACGCTGCTTGTTCCTGGCGCCCGAAGTCGGAGCAGTACTTTCCATCGCCGCATGGCACCGTCTTCCAGCTGCCCAATTCACATCGCAGCAACGTGTCGATGTCATCGCAGTCGGTCTCGTCGCCGAAGCAGCCGGGCCGGTCGCCGTCATTTCCGTTGCCGCCGTCGGTGGGGCTGCCCACCTTGCAGATGTTTCCCCCGTCCACCGGCGCGCAGTGGTATCCCGCCGGGCAGGGGTGGCCGGGGGTCTCGCATTGCTTGCCCTCCACGTCCAGATCGTAGACGCAGCCGGGTGCCCAGAAGGGCAGCAGCAGGATCGGCAGGATGGCGAGGCCGCGGATCATGGTCAGAACCTGTAGGTGGCCTCGAAGCCCAACAAAGTCGGGGTCACGCTTAGGCCGGAGGTCTGGGGGGCGGGCTGGTCGGCGCCCTCGGTGAAGAAGAGGATCAGGGCCGCGGCCATGCCGGCGCCGCCGACGCCGAAGAGGATGTTGGCGATCAGCGCCCGCGACTCGGCGGTGTTCTTGAGATCGTTGGCCTTGTCGGCCCAGGGCTGGTTGTCGAAGTCGGCCTTGGCCGAGGAGGCCAGGTAGCCGAAGACGCCGCCGCCCACCAGGGCGCCGGCTCCCACTCCCAGGACCACCCAGGTCCACACCCTTTTTCTCGGCGCGGGCGGCACCGGCTTGACGATGACGATACCGCCGCCGCCCGGAGGCTGGTCTCCTCCTCCAAGGGTGCCCTTCACCTCGGGCGGCGGAATGGTCTTCTTGACCCTCTGGAACTCGGAGACGATCTTGGGGCTGGTGTCCGGGGGCGGCTTGATCTGGTAGTTGAGGCGGATGGCTTTCTTGAAGTCTTTCTCCGCCTGGGCCGGGTCTCCCAGGGTGAAGCGCACTAGGCCCATGTACAGATGGACCTTGGCCAGCTCCTCCTCGGTGGAGCCGGGAGCCTCGGCGGCCTGCTGCAGGATCCGCAGGGCCTCCTCGTACTCGAAGTTCTCGTAGGACTGGATGGCCTGCTTGAGATAGGGGTTTTTGGCCCGGGCCTCCCCGGATGCCGTCAGCAGTATGATTGCCAATGCCAGCGGGGAGCCGATCCGGATCCACCGATATGTCTTTTTAATCATAGAATCATTCTTAACATACTGCGTTTTCGGACGCAAATGGCCCTCTCATCCATTTGACCCCTATTGCCGAATCCGTTATGCTGCACCGCGTACCAATGAACCCCGGGAGAAAGCCCATGAAGCGGGTATTTCCAGTACTGACCATGGTGTTATGTACGGTGGCTTCGCCTCTGGTGTTCGCTCAGGGGGCGGAGGGGTTGGATTGCGAGCGGTTCAAGCCCGCCCTGGACGGCCAGGGCGTCATTCTGACCGAGGGAGGGCAGGGGGATCTCTCCGGTGAGCTCAACGTCGGGTTGTATCTTCATTACTCCCATAATCCCCTGGTGATAACCCGCAAAGGCGACGTTCTGCATAGCCTGGTTTCCGATCGCCTGGCCGCGGACTTCTATGTGTCCATGGGGATGCTCGACTGGCTCTCCCTGGGGGTCAGCGTTCCGGCCATCTTCCACCAGGAAGGGAAGATGTTCGACTCCACCACCGGCGCCGGCATGGGGCTTTCCAGCGGGGCCCTGGGCGACATTCGCGTGGTCCCCAAGTTCACTATCCTGCGGGAGAAAACCTTCGGCGTCTCCCTGGCGGTGACCGCGCCCTTCTCGCTTCCCTCCGGGGACGACGGCGCCTATGCGGGCAGCAATTCGGTCACCATCAGCCCTACCATCGCTGCCTCCCGGCACCTGCTCGACGACCGGTTGTTACTGGCATTGAACCTCGGATTCTGGATTTCGGCCGATGACGCCCAGTACCGCGACCTGGAGGCCGACCAGGAGATGTTCTACCGCCTGGGTGCCGGGTACAAGTTCGTCGACGACTGGTGGGCTCTGGGCGAGTTGGCTGGCGGGGCCCGGCTGAAGACCATGTTCGAGAACAAGCCCCGCGAGACGCCGCTGGAGTGGCTGCTGGGCATACGCTATAACGCTCCCCACGATCTGCATCTCACCCTGGGCGGTGCGGTGGGCAGCCTGCCCGGTTGGGGGACTCCCAACTTCCGCATTTTTCTGGGCGTGTTGTGGGCCCCCCGCGACCGGGATCGCGACGGCGACGGGATCATCGACAGCCAGGACAAGTGCCCCGACGAGCCCGGGCCGCGCGACAACGGCGGCTGTCCCTGGGGCGACAAGGACAATGACGGCCTGAAGGACAACGAGGACAAATGCCCCGACGAGGCCGGCCCGCCCGAGAACCGGGGTTGCCCCTGGGGCGATGCCGACGGCGACGGGTTGAAGGACAACGTGGACAAGTGCCCCAAGGAGGCTGGCCCCAAGGATAACGACGGCTGCCCGTGGGGCGACAAGGACGGCGACGGGATCACTGACAACGTGGACAAGTGCCCCGAAGAGCCCGGGCCCAGGGAGAACGGCGGCTGTCCCTGGGGCGACAAGGACAAAGACGGGATCAAGGATAACGAGGACAAGTGCCCCGAGGTGGCCGGCCCAGCCGAGAACGGCGGCTGCCCCTACAACGACGAAGATCAAGACGGGGTAAAGGACGCCGACGACAAGTGCCCCAAGATTCCCGGCCCGCCCGAGAATGACGGCTGTCCCTGGGGCGACCAGGACGAGGACGGTATCCTGGACAACGTGGACAAGTGCCCCAAGGAGGCCGAGGACAAGGACGGCTTCGAGGACGACGACGGCTGCCCGGACAAGGACAACGACAAGGACGGCATCCCCGACGAAAAGGACAAGTGCCCCAACGAGCCCGAGACCATCAACGGGGTCAAGGACGACGACGGCTGTCCGGACAAGGGCAGGCAAATCGTCATCATCAAGAAGGAGAAGATCGAGATCCTGGAGAAGGTGCACTTCGCCTATGGCCGCGCCCGCATCCGCCCCGACTCCTACAGCCTGCTCAAGCAGGTGGCTCGGGTGATCCAGGCCCACGAGGAGATCAAGAAGATCCGCGTGGAGGGCCACACCGACTCCCACGGTTCGGACGAATCCAATCAGCGCCTGAGTGAGCGCCGCGCCAACGCGGTGAAAACCTTCCTGATCAAGCACGGCGGCGTCGATCCCAACCGCCTGGAGGCGGTCGGCTACGGCGAGTCCCGCCCCATCGCCCCCAACTCCACCGACATGGGCCGCGAGGCCAACCGCCGGGTCGAGTTCATCATCGTCGAGAGGGAGTAACTTCTTTGGGGCGAGCCGGCTCCAACCAGGTGCTGCCGGCGATCGCTGCCAGGACGTAGCAGGCGATACTGCCAACCAGGGCGACGCTCGAGCTGGTGAATACCATCGCGATCATTACCAGGCCGGATCCCACTACGGACGCCGCACCGTTGATGCCCCACGCCCAGGCGACGCTGCGCTGTTGCTGGCGGCCCAGTTCTTTTACGCCCAGGGCCAGGGGCATTCCCATGGGGACGCCGCAGGCGCCGACCAGCAGTATTGCCAGAGCGAACCTGACCGGATCGGGGAGGTCGAGGGTTGAGTGCACCAGGGGGAAGACACCACCGGCGGCCAGGCTCAGACACAAGGCCACCACTGTACAGGCGATCCACTTTCTGAAATGGAGGCGCTCGACCAGAAGGCTGCCGAACCCGCTCGAGATCAAGAGCGCCACCAGCACAACCGAGAAGCCGTAGGTGGGGTGTCCGAGGTACAGGGAAAGCACCTGGATGATGGGCACCTCGAAGGCCATGAATCCCAAGCCCAGACAGGCGAAGTAGAGGCCGTGGCGCAGCGCGAAGGTGGTGTGCCGGGAGGATCCCCGGGCCGACTTGCGCCTGAACCACAGGAGCGGTGCGATGATGGCCAGGAAGCTCAACAGGGCGCATGCAGCCAGTGTCACCAGCAGGGTGATCGACGAGCCTTGATAGATATTTGCCGTGGCCCAGTCTCCCTCTTGCGTGTAGGAGGTGCGGTGCAGCGGATTGTAGTATTGAAACAGGTAGGGACTGGAATCGGTCACCGGAGCTACCAGGTAGGGGTAGCCGGCCTGGAAGTCGGTCATGCTGGCGGCGTGGGCCAGCCGATCGAAAGGCGTGGGACTGCGCCGGTCGGGCGCATACAGGATGCTCCAGCCCATGTTCTTGACGTGGTTGCGCAGGGCTGTCGTCGCCTGCGGGGAAAAGGGACTTTTCGACATCAGCAGATAGCCCCACACGGCGTTGTTGCCGAGTCGTTCGTAATGCTTCACCGGCGCGATCATCACCAGGTGATCGCGCGGTCGCGCCACCCCGAGCTCCTCCAGCGCCGCCAGCGCGGTGGAGAAAAGGCGCAGGTTCTCGCGCGGCAGGTTGAACAGCCACCGCGAGATGGACAAGACCCCGCGGTCGGACAGCGCCCGGAAGTAATCCTGGAAGGCTTCCCGGGTGTACAGGAAGTTTTCGGTCAACGCGTAGGCTCCGGAGGCGGCGGCCGCGTAGGTGTCGATGGCATGCATGACCAGAACGTCGAAAGAGGTTTTGGAGGAACGAACCACGTGTCTTCCTTCCCCGAGCCGGATATCCACGTGCTTGTCGTAGAACAGGTCATTGGTGAGGGCGCGGTCCTCGTTCTGGACCCATCTGAGAATGGTCGGGTTGATGTCGACGGCCAAGACCCGCGACGCCCTAGCCCGCAGGGCTTCGGCGAGCTGCATGCCGCCGCCCACGCCGATGATTCCAACGATCGGTTCGGGCGGCGCCACTATATATGCCGGTTCGACTACCCGGCGGGTCTGGTCTATCTTTCTCCAGTTAGTGAGTCGCGTCGCGGCCCCTCCGTCCAGGATGTACCAAACACGGTCGACATGATCCGTCCGGATGATGTGATTCCATTCGTACTTGATGACCTTGCGCAGGGAACCACCTTCCGTGCGGAAGTTCTGGAAATCCCGCAGCCACGGCGGCCCCAGGAAAATCAGGGCGCACAGCCCCAGGGTCAGGGCCAGGGAGCCGGCCACCAGGCGCCACCCGAGCTCGCGGCGCGGAGTCGAAAGGACAAACGGGGCCAGCACCACGGCAATCGGAATCACCGCCGCCACGAACGCCGCCGGCGGGGATCCGTACTTCATGAGTCCTACGCACATCAGGCTTCCCGCCCCCGCCCCCACCAGATCGGCCGAGTACAGCTTTCCCATGTGATGGCTGTACCTGGTGAACAGGGAGGTCAGAACCACCCCTCCGCAGAAATTCAGCCATACCATGAACGGCGAGCACCAGAGCAGGTACGCGATGGCGTCCAGGCCGAGCAGCTTGGTGGTTCGGATGGCGGAAATGTGCTGCGTGACCCCTATCGGATTTGCGATTGCCAAAAAGGCGATCGGCACCGACAGCGCCAGGCAGGCGAGCCAGTTGCGCAAACTGCGGTTCAGATCATCCGGCTGCCTGGCCACGGCGACATACGTGCCGGCGGCCCCCAGGCCGAGGAGGGCCAGCGAGATGGCCAAAAAGACGTAGTGATAATACAGCTTGTAACTTATCAGTCTGCTGAAGGAGACCTGGAACAGGATCAGTGCGCCGGCGACGAAGAAGGCGGCAGCGACCTCGCGAGTCTTCGGACTCTCAATCCCCCGGGTTGAATTCAATTATTTCTCTCCGCTCGGTATTCAACTGTTATCCAAGTAGGGCACCACCGCGTCGGTGTCAAGTGTGGCGGAGACCGCCCGGCCCACCAGTTCTACCGACACAACGATCTTGCGCTTCTTGGTCGCTTCCACCACTCCGACCACGCCGCGCAGGGGGCCCTCCATTACCTGGACCAGCTGGCCCTTCTCGGCCGCCGGGCAGGGGCCGGCGTCGCTGGAGTTCGACAACAGGATGCGGACGGATTCCAGCTCGTGGTCGGGAACCGGGACGGGCTTGTAGCCGGCGCCGATGATGCGGACCACGCCCTTGGTCTGCAGCACGGCGATGCGCTTCCCGCCGGAGAGCTCGGTGTGCACGAATACGTAGCCGGGAAACAGCGGGCGTTTGATCTCCTTCTTGCGGTCCTTGCGCTTCGACATGGTGCGGTACTCGGGGAGGTAGACTTCGAAGTTCTGGGCAGCGAGTTCTTTTTCGACGGTGCGTTCGTGATGGGAGCGGGTGTGGACGGCGTACCAGCGGGATTCTTCTTCCATCGTGGTCACGGGTTCTGGCGGTAGAAGTCGGCGATGGTGTCCACCACGCGCTTCTGTTGCTCCTCGGTTATCTCGGGAAACAGCGGCAGGGCCAGGACGCTGCGGGCGGCTTCCTCGGCGACGGGGAAGTCGCCCGGGCGGTAGCCGAGGTCTTTGAAGCAGGGCTGCAGGTGCAAGGGAGTCTGGTAGTAGACCGCGGTGCCGATTCCCTCGTCGTCCAGAAAGGCCTTCAACTCGTCGCGCCGCTCGGCCTGGATGACGAACAGGTTGAAGGCGTGCTGGCGGTCTTCACCCCGGTGGGGCAGCAGGATGCGGTGCCCGGGGTGGCGGGTCTGGTCGGGGCCGGCGGCCAGGTCGGCCTCGGCAAACAACCGGTTGTAGATGCCCGCCGCCCCGCGGCGGGACTCGATCCACTGGTCCAGGTAGCGCAGCTTGGTCTCCAGAACCGCCGCCTGAAGGGTGTCCAGGCGGAAGTTGCCCCCGATCATTTCGAAGCGATCCCGCCCATTGGCGCCGTGCTCGCGGATTTGCCGGCAGCGGTCGGCCAGTTCGTCGTCGCTGGTGACCACCATACCGCCGTCGCCCCAGCCGCCCAGGATCTTGGAGGGGAAGAACGAAAACGCGCCGGCCAGCCCGAAGGAGCCCGCGGCGGTGCCGTTCAGCCGGGCGCCCATGGACTGGGCGCAGTCCTCGATCACCGGTATCCCGCGTTCCCGCGACAGGGAGGACAGTTCTTCCATGTCGCACAACTGGCCGTAAAGATGAACGGGAACCACCGCCCGGGTCCGGTTGGAGAGCAGCCCCCGCACCGCGGCGGTGCGCATCAACAGGGTGTCGGGAAGCACGTCGACGAATATGGGACGCGCACCCACCCGCAGAACGACCTCGGCGGTGGAAATGAAGGAAAATGGGGTGGTGATTACCTCGTCGTCCTTGCCGATGTCCATGGCCATCAGCACCATCAACAGCGCATCGGTCCCCGAGGAGACGCCGATGGCGTGCTTTACTCCCAGACGCTCTGCTATGGCGGCCTCGAAGCTTTTCACTTCCGGGCCGTTGATGAAGCACTGGCTGTTGGCCACCCGGCCAGCGGCGGCCAGGACTTCCTCCCGGATGCGGCGATGCTGGATTTTCAGGTCTATCAGAGGAATGGGGTCAGCCGGTGGTGGCATCGCGCTCCTTCTCGCCGTAGTAGTAGCCGTACTGCCGGTAGTAATAGTAGCCGTACTCGCGGCTTTCCAGATCCAGGTCGTTGATCACCGCACCCAGGATGCGGGCGTTGACGTCCTTGAGCTGCTTCAAGGCCCGCCTGATCATGTCCCGGGAGGTACTGGCGCCCTTGATCACCAGGACCACGCCGTCGATCATCGAAGAGAGAATCAGCGGGTCGGCGACCATGGCGACCGGCGGGCTGTCGAACAGCACCCGATCGTAGGTCTGGCTGAGTTCCTTGATGATGCTGCCGAATCTCTCGGTGTGGAACAGTTCGGTCGGGTTGGGCGGGATGGGTCCGCAGGGCACAATGTCCAGGCCGGGCACGTCGGAGGAGCGGATGACTTCCTGCATTTCCGCCTCTCCCAGAATCGCGGTGGTCAGCCCGGTCCCGCGTTGAATCCCGAAGGCCTTGTGCAACCGCGGCCGGCGCATATCCGTATCCAGCAACAGGACCTTGGAGCCGCTCTGGGCCATGGTTATGCCCAGGTTGATCACCACGGTGCTCTTGCCTTCCTGGGGGCTGGCCGAGGTGATCAACAGCCTGCGGGCGGGGTTCTCGGGGGACATGAACAGCAGGTTGGTGCGCACCGTCCGGCAGCATTCGGCCACGGAGCTCTTGGGATGGCTGACCAGGTAGTGATCCCGCATGGCCAGCATGTCGCTGTCTTCCCGGTTGGGGTCCAGCTTTATGCTGGGAACGATCCCCAGAAACGGGATCTGCAGGTAGCGCTCCACGTCCTCCTGGGTCTTGATGGTGTTGTCCAGGTACTCCAGAAAGAACGCCAGGCCGATCCCGCCCAGCAGGCCGATCACCGCGGCCAGCAGGATGTTCAGCTTCACCCGGGGATAAACCGGGAAGATGGGCTCCACCGCCGAGTCGAGCTTGTAGATGTTGTTGGTTTCCTGGTGAGCCGCCAGGGTGGCTTCCTTCTGACGCTTCAACACCAGCTTGTACAGCGAAGAATAGTTGTCCGAAACCCGCTTGAGCCGGTTGTAGTCGATCTCCTTCTTGTTGATGTCCTGGGCCTCCGCCTTCACCTTGGTGAGCTCCCGTTTCAACGAGCGCTCGCTCTCCACCTTGGCCTGGTACTCCGACTCCACGCTGGCGAGGACGTTGTCGATCTCCCGGTCGATGTTCTTGCGGATCAGCTTGACCTTCTTCTGCACCACCAGGTACTTGGGGTGCTCGGGTAGGTACTTGGCGCCCAACTCGGCCTGCTGTTTCTTGAGTACAACGTAGTCTTCCTTCAACTGCTGGATGAGCTTGTTGCTGATGACCTGGTCGATGGTGTCGAGCGGCAGGCGGGCCTCCTTGATGTCCAGAATCTGCTTGCGCTTGGACTCCAGGGATATGCGCTCGGCTTGTACGCGGTTGAGCGTCTGGTTGAGGTCCATGAGCCGCTGGGAGGTGATATTCTGCCGGTCTTCCAGGGACACCGAGAGCATCTTCTTTTCTTTCTTGAACTTGACCAGCTTGTTCTCGCTCTCGTTCATCAGCACTCTAAGCTCGTTGGCCTGCGCCTCCAGCCAGCCAGCCGCCTCGCGGGTCACCTTCTGGCGGGTCTGACGGTTGTAGTCGATGTAGGCGTTGACCGCGGCGTTGGCCAGGCGCTGGGCCCACTTGGGGTAAGGGTGGCGCGCCTTGATGTATGCGGTGCGGCTGTCCTTGACCGGCTCAACCTCGAGCATCCCCCGGACCATGTCCGGGTAGTCGATGGGTTCCTCCATGAAGAGCTTCTGCTCCTCGGGGGGCAGGGTGTCGATGCCCAAAAACTCCTTGTTGCCCTCCAGGCGCAGCAGCTGCACCACCTTCTGGGCCACCGTGCGGGAGGTGATCACGTTGTACTGGGTTTCGTAGTATTCCTTGTTGCTCCAGTAGCTGCCCGCCCCCAGGTTGTACACTTCGCGGACGTTGCCCAGCACCTGGGGCGCGTAGGGCTCGATGATCACCGAAGCGTACGCCTCGTAGATCTTGGTCTGTCTCAGGGTGAATATGGTCACCAAGGTGACCGCAATTACGAAGAAAGCAATAACCGTCCAGCGGCGCTTGAGCACCACCTTCCAGTAATCCCGGAGATCGATCTGGGCCTCCTGGACCTCCGCCTGATTCTCATCGCTCATAAAACCTCCAGCGCCCCACCCCAAGTGCCTAACATTACGGTACGATTGGCCCGGGAGTCAAACTTGTCCGGCGCTCCAGGCGGCGCTAGACTGTACAAGTCATGCGTCGTTTCTGGGTGCTTGTGTTCTTGCTAACTTCTTGCTCCGACACGGGCGAGTACCGTCTGAACCTGGTATTCGACCACCCGGACGTGGTCGAGGTGGAGGTCTGGGCGCTGGAGCCGGGAGAACGGGTCTGCGACGACTATCTCTCCCATCTGGTTGATCCCGGGAGCGCCACGGTGTTGAGCCGCGAGGTATTCACGGTCCCTCCCCGGGGAGAAACCCTTGGAGGCGTTCCGGCGGGGGAAGCCCTGTTCGTGGCCGAGGGCCGCACCGCCGCCGGGGCCAAGATCCTGAGAGGATGCGCCCGCCACGACGTCAAGGGAGGCGCCAACAATTGCATAACCATCGAGCTTTCCCAGGTCTGCTTCCCACAGCCCGAGGACCTGCAGAACCAGCAGGATGACGACTGCGATATGCTGGTCGACGAGTGCGACCAGGACGCCGAGTGCGACGACTCCGACAACTGCACTATAGACAGCTGCGTCCAGGCTGCCTGCGAGCATGCTCCGGTGGACTGCAGCGCCCTGGACCGTCCCTGTGCCGACGGAGTCTGCGATCCAGCCAGCGGCGATTGTATTTCCTCGCCCAAGCAAGACGGAACCCAGTGTGACGACGGCAACGACTGCACCGAAGCGGACACCTGCACCGGCGGAACCTGTGCGGGCACCCCCGTTCCCAACTGCTGCACCGGCCCGGCGGACTGCAGCGACGGACAGGACTGCACCGACGACGTGTGCGACGTCCCCACCGGTACCTGCTCCAACCCGGTTCTCGACGGACACTGTTACATCGCCAACGTCTGCTACGTGGACCATGATTCCAATCCGCTGAACGTTTGCCAGGAATGCCAGAGCGCCGTCGCCAAGGACGCCTGGACCAATAACACCGCCACCTGCGATGACGGGCATTACTGCACCGAAGGCGACCAGTGCGCGGACGGAAGTTGCACGGGCACCGCCCGCGACTGCAGTGACTCCGACGACTGCACCATCGACACCTGCGACGACGATATCGACCAGTGCGTAAACACCCTCGATCCCCGCCCGGGTGCCGAAGGCCTGAACGTGGGCAACACCTGCTCCAACGGCATCGACGACGACTGCGACGGCTTGACCGATTCCGACGACGTGGACGACTGCATCCCCAAGCCGGTGCGCTCCAACGGCCAGCCCACCGGCGTCCTGCCGTCGACCACCCGGGTGGTCACCCTCTCTCTGGACACCGACAAGGACTGCACCTGCCGTTACAGCGCCGCCGCCGCCACCGGATACGACTCCATGGCCGGGACCTTTACCACCACCGGAGGCATGCAGCACTCGGTGCTGCTGATCGGCCTGGAGCACGGCACTACCTATGACTACCACGCCCGCTGCCGCGACGCAGTCGGGGCCACCAACGACGACGACTACACCATTTCCTTCGTCGTCTCGGGCCTGCCCACGCCGATCTACCGCTCGGTCGGCCCGCGCAACAACACCGCGCTGGCCACCGGCCTGGGCAACACGTTGACCGTGGCCGGCTCGACGGCTGCCTTCACATGGCCGTTGCCGCCCGAAGTGGGGGTGGGGGACGTGATTCAGTACGACTCCGACGGCGACGATGCGGTTGATGCCTTGGCGTTCATCTATACCCGGATATCGGGAAGCGAGTTCCGGGTTAGGGACGTGGCTGGCAACGCGCCGGCCGCGACGCTAGCCGGCGACGAGGACTGGGCGGTTTTCCGGGCGTACATATACCTCGACACCGCCGAAGACGCCACCGAGAACTCCGGCCTGGACGATCTGCTGCAGAACTTCGACACCTGGACCGACGGGCGGGACCTGGTCACCAACAACGAGATCTGGAATATCGCCTGCTACGGCGACGCACCCGACAACCGTATCGCCGTTTTTTACGGGTGGACCACAGGGCCTGCGAATTACCTGCGCATCTACACGCCCGTGGATGCTTGGGAGGTTGGGGTCAGCCAGCGGCACGGCGGGAAGTGGAGCACCAGTGCCTACCGGATGAATCCGTCGCCCGCGGCGGAGTGGTTCGGCCAGCTGCGCATCGCCGCGGACCATGTCCAGGTGGAAGGCTTGCAGTTCTATCTGTACACCGAGTGGTCCGGTGCCTTCGGCGTCCGGCACGACGCGGACGAGGGCCAGTTCTGGCTGAGCGATTGCATTATCCGGGGCGACACCGACCGCGAGTTGGGCTGGTACGGTGGCGTGCTGATCAACTCCCAGAACAGCGTCGTGCATATCTGGAACAACATCATCTACGACTTCGACGAGTTCGCCGCGACCAGCGGCTACGGCATCCGTATCTCCGATGTCACCGTGGAGGGATACGTTTACAACAACACCGCCTACGACACCGATGAGGGCTACGCGGGGAACCTGCAGAACACCGTTTTGATAAACAACATCGCCCAGAGTTGCAACAACGGTTACGCCTCCTGGAACGGAGACAACGGTCTGACGGACTACAATATATCCAACCGCGCCGGCGACTGGCCCGGCGCCCACTCCATAAACGACGCCACGGTTCTGTTCGTCGATGAATCCGGCGACGATTTCCACCTGGATCCCGCCGACACCACCGCGGTTGATGTCGGTGCTGACCTGTCCGGCGATCCGGTGAACCCGTTTTCCGAAGACATCGACGGAGATTTTCGCAGCGGCGCCTGGGACATCGGGGCCGACGAACTCTAGCTGACCCCCAGTTTTCCGGGCCCCACTCCGAACTCCTTGCGCGAAAGCCACCAGTGCCGTCCGCAGCGCGGGCAGCTGACCTCCACCTTCTCTTCGCCCAGAAACAGCTCCTCGGCGTTGTCCTTGTACATACCCCGGACTACCTTGAGAATTGTCTTGAAGTTGCAGCCGCAGCGGAAGCGGTAGATTCGCTCGTCGGTCTGGGTGAAGTCCTTCTGGAGATACTCCTGCGCCTTGTTGGCATCCAGCGAGCGCAGCCAGTCTTGGTCCACCTGAGGCAGCCCCCGGATCAGGACGAACTCGTCGTTTTCAAGCCTATGGAACCGGCTGGGGAGCTGCTCGGAGCGATCGTAGAATTGTCCAAATATATCGAGCACATCCATCCCGTCTACGTCCACCGAGCTCTGGGTGGGCTTGCGCTTGGGACGTTGGGACTCGACGAACATCCGGCTGGACTCGGCGGTCTGCACATCGCGGATGAAAACCCGCCCGGTGATGATGAACTCGGCGTTGTCGCCGCAGAAGAAGAAGTTGAGCGGAGGATCCTTGATGTTCAGGGTCCAGGCGGTGAACTCGTCCGGCGGGCGCAGAGCCAGATCCAGGGTGGCCGCTGCCAGCCCGCAGGTCATCATCGACTCCATCTCCCCGCCGGGCAGCGCGGTCCATTTCCGGGCATGCTTCAGGTAGGCAGCGAACAAGTGCTCGAAACTCCCGCGGGCGATGCTGGCGTCGCGGTCGAGGTCCAGAAAGCAGCTGACGACGGTGGAATCTGGCCTGTCTTTCATCTCGAAATTTGATAGTATGTGAATCCACCCCGGGTCACAAGGGAGGAGGGCTGTTGACCAGACGTCTGGTTTTCCTGCTGATGGCGTTTGCGCTCTGCGCGTGCACCGACTACGTCGGCCTGCATAACGGCGAAGGCGAGAGACCGTCGGTTCCCGACGGCGGAGATTACGATGCGCCGGACGGCAACGGAGACCGTGCCGACCATGCCGGGGGCGACGTGGGCCCCTGCGGCCCGGTGGTGTGCGAGCGCGACTCCCAGTGCCCCGGGGGAGAGGTTTGCGTGGCGGGTCGCTGCGGCCCGGTGCGCTGGGAGGCCGAGGCGAATTGTACCGCCGCCGTTTCCGGGTGCACTGCCGGCAACTTCCCGGACGACTGCTACCAAAACGGCGTATTCATCCACTGCCCCACCCGCGGAGAGCCGATCGCCGAGCCGGCCTGCGCGTACTTCCTGGAATTGGGAGCCGCGGGGGAGGCCGACGACCAGAAAGTCACACGCCTGCTTTACGATCTGTGGAAGCAGGGCCAGGAGGACGCCCGGCCGCCGCGGCCCCGGGTGGTCATGGCCCTGGGCGACAGCATCTCGGCAGACCACGGATACATCACCGCGCGGGCCTTCGGTTGCGCGTTGCCAGACTTCCCCTTCGATGAGGGCTACCGGCTGGTGGGTCAGCCGGAAACCTGGGACACGGTTTTATCGGCCACCGGGAGCACCACCGCCGAGTGGGGCCGGCAGCTGCTGGAAGGCGAGGAATGGTACCGGGGGATCCGTCCGGAGATGGCCACGGTGATGTTCGGCACCAACGAGTTGTGGAACGGGACCGAAGGGCTGGAAACCTACGTCACCCATATGCGCGCCATAGTGGACCGGCTGCTCCAGCACCGGGTGATTCCCATTCTGGTCACCCTGCCGCCCGGCACCTATCCGGTCTTCTCCTCGCGGGAGATTTGCGGAGAGTGGTGCGCCGATTTGGCGGTCAACTACAGCACCGGCGACTTCGCCCAGGCGGTCCGCGACCTGGCCGCCGAGCGGCTGGTGCCTCTGGTTGACCTGCACCGGCGGTTCAGCGAGTACGACAAGGGCTCCTGGGATTCGCTGCTCTCCGACGGCGTGCATCTTTGCCACCAGGACTGCACTCCCGGCACCGAGATCACCGGTTGCGAGATCCGCGACGACGCGGTGCTGCGCATGATCAAGTTCCTGGAGGCCCGGGCCCTGGACCGCTGCCCGGGCTCCGGCCCGCCCCCGCGGCCGCCCGGCTACCAGTGGGACGACAGCGACGTCCTCTCCAACTTCCGCGGAGCGGTTGCCAAATCCTACTGTCCAGATCCGGTGGCTATTTGCCGGTAGCGGGAGGGGGGCCTTTCCCTTCTTTTGCGGTCCTCACGTCGCGCAGCAGGCCGTGGAAGCGCGCCCGGCAGATGGGGCACAGTATGTAGACATGGCGCTCGAAGACCTTGTCGGTCTCCTCTTCCACCGCCTCGGCGTCCATCGACTCCAATTGCTCCATGAGCTTCTCGAACTCGCCCCGGCGGTCTTGTTCCAGTTCTTCTTCGGTTATTTCCAGATCATCCGGTGCGGCGAAGAGATCGACGCGCAGGACATAGGTCTGCTTGTCTTTTAAAATCTCGGTCCTGCAGATTGAGCACTTCAAACATTCACCACAGATAAAGTTGGTTAGCAGCCGGAGTTGCAGATGCAGGTGCCGGCGTTGTTGCAGGTCTGCGAGCATCCGCTGCCGCAACCGGTCAGCTCACAGCTGCCGGTTCCCGAACATACCATCGAGCAGTTGTTCCCGGTGCAGGACATGTCGCAGCTGCCTTCGCCTTCACAGGAAGCGTAGCAGCCGCCGCCGGCGCAGCTCAGCTCGCAAGAGCCTATCCCCCGGCAGTAGAAGTCGCAGTTGCCGTCCGGGCAGGAATACACACAGGCGCCGATGGTTTCGCATACGCAGGTCTCGCCGGACTCGCACACGTCGATCTTGGCGCCGATTTCGCATCCCGTTGCGGCAAAAGCCAGAACCACAACGGCCAGGATGGATATTGCCGGTTTCATGAATACCTCCAGGAACGAAGGTACTTGCGTTGCGCGTTTTCGTCAAGCTTGCCCCGCCCGGACGGAGGTGTATCTTTGGTGGCATGTTCAAAAGTCCCGCCATCCTCGCCGTGGTCCTGGCCGCGGGCGTGATCTTGTTTCTTCCCACCCTGAACGACGGGTTCATGGTGGCCCCGGTGCAGTCGGTGATCTTCACTCGCGGCACCGCCAGGTGGATCAGCTCGATGGACCAGAGCGCCGAGACGGCCGAGATGCCCGCGGGCCGGGACGCCCAGAGAGCGCGGGTGTTGCTGCTCAGCGGCCCGGAACACGGGATCTACCTGCCGGTCATCCGCTGGGCCCACGGCCGGTCCTGGCCGGCGGCCCTGTGGACGATCTCGGTGGCCCGGGCGGGTCACCGCCTGGTGCGCACCGGCGAACGCTCCTTCCGGCTGGAGGTCGACTCCCCGGGTATGCTGTCGGGGTCATGGGAACTGCTGCTGCGCAAGGACACCGATCTGCGCAAGGGCGAGCGTTTCCAGGTCGGCGCGCTTAAAGTCGAGATCGGAGACATGCTGGACGGCGAGATCCGCGGGATCGAAGTGGGCATCGACCTGCCCCTGGATTCTCCCTGCGTCTGGCTGCTCGGATGGACCGGAGACGGCTGGGCGCGTATACCCGCCCCCGCCGTGGGGGAGTCTGTCGGGCTTGTTCCGCGCAGGCACCCGGAGGGATAATGGAGGTTGGAGGAGATCCGGTCATGCGCTGGGTGATTGTGCTGGTTTTCATGTTGATGAGCGCGTGCGGTTCCACTTCCGGCGGAGTCGACGCCGGCGACGCTGCCGATGCTGGGGACGACGCGGGTGCCGGGGACGACGCGGGCGGAGACGACGGTTTGGGCGGGTGGACGTTTTGGTTCCCGGCCGGGCTCGAGTTGTGCGGTTGGAACGCCATGTGGGGCCAGGCCCCGCCCTACGCGCCTTTCGATCACAAGGTCCGGCTGAAATTCAAGGAGGCATCGGTGCGCTGGCCCGAGGAGCAAAAGTCACTCGAGGTGGATCTTCTGGATCAAGTGACGGTTGGACCGGACGGTGCCGCGGCCGAGGCCACCGGCCCGGGCATGCTTCAGGCCCAGGTTTACACCGACGCTCAGAACACCTGGATCGGCTTCAGTTACTCCCAGGAGTACGACCTCTCCGGCCGGCCGTTGGAGGCTTCTTTCGGTTTTTGGCTGCGGGATCTCCAGGCGACCGGGACGATCGACATAGCCGATCTTTTGGACGCTGAGCACAACACCTGCACGCTGCGCACGGGTCAGACCGAGGCACGGGTGACCGCCACGGCGTTAAACGGCGACGTGGCCGTATTCGACTACCGCTACATTCTTTCCTTCGCCTGCCCCCCGGGAATGGCCTGTCTGACCCCCTACGGACTGGGCGACCCCGACCGGGGAGAGTTTACCAGCGGCGCCGACCAGCGCGTAGTGACTGACTACTTCCACCTGGGGCTCGACTGCATGCACCACGGCGGACCCGAGCGGTTCATCATGATCTTCGACGCTCCGCACAACGGCATATACGGAGTGACCCTGGCCCGGGTGATAAACAAAATGGAGTACGAACTGACCTATCTGGACGAAGACCTGGCTTCCGCAGGCACGTCTGAAGTGGTCGACCTGCAGTGGAACGATCCGGGACGGCAGCCCTGAAATAGACCCCCCCTGAATCCCAAATGCGACATGCCGTGCCCTACTGAAGCATAAAGGCTCCAGTATTGGCTTGCGGTTTGTGGGCTTGCGGAGTGTAATTCATTTTTATTTCAAATGATTATGCAACTCTCCAGGGATGGCACTTGATTTGCTAAATATCATATCGGGATAGGCGAAGGGTGAGCCGGGAGGATGGTATGAGACTTCCAACGCTCGCATTCGCCGTTTTGTCGGTTGTTCTACTGCTGCCGGGCGGTCCCGCCGGTGCCAATGAAGAATTCCAATACGTCATCGACGACTTCAGCTTCTACCCCCCGCCCGACCTGCCCAAGCCCGACAAGGGAGTGACCTTTCAGGACCCGCACTTTCATATTGACGTCACCCGGATCACCGACGCGGCCGGCGAGGCCGAGAGGGATGGCCGGTCCTGCTTCGCCGGTTACCCGAAGCACGACATCGAAAACAGCGACGGCACCCTGCTGCTGGTGGAAGCCAGTTGCTCCTCCAACTGGGGGATATACGACGCGGTGACCTTCGAGAAGCTGCACTGCCTCCCCCCCGGAGACTACGGTTTCTACAAGGATTCGAAGAGCCCCATAGATCCCCGCTGGGACGACGAGGATCCCGACAAGCTCTACTTCATCCGGCGCATGACCTTCAACTACTACAACGTCCAGGACGGCCAGAGCTACCTGCTCCACGACTTCAGGGAGGAGTTCCCCGAGGAGGAGAACATCTATATCAACCTGGCGGAGGAGGGGGACGGCTCCGTCGACCGCAGGTACTGGGCATTCGGGGTCACATGGCACCAGGGAAGCGTGTGGAAATGCTACAACGTGGTCACCTACGACGCCCAGAACGACGAAGTCCTGGGGATCCTTCCCCGGCCGGAAGGAACCTGCGGCAACTGGGTGTCGGCGACGCCGTTGGGCAAGGCGGCCCTGGGGACCAGCCCGATTTTGATCTACGACATGAGGTTCGAGAACCCTCCGGTCGAGATAAACGCCAGCGGCGGGATCCACGGCGATTTCGCCGTCGACGACGAGGGGCGGGAGGTTTACTTCCACGGCAAGGACGGCTGGTGGCGGATGGAGGATCTCGCCACCGGAGAAACCACCAATCTGGCGCCCAAGTCGCTGGGCCCGGGCATGAGCTACCACATCTCCGGCAACGCGTTCGACCGCCCCGGCTGGGGGCTGGTCTCGACCTACCCCTACGGTCAGGTGACGCCGACGCACTGGGCGGACTATTCCATATTCTTAGTGGAGCTGACCAGAAGGCAGGATCCGCCACCGCGCGTGTGGAGGATCGTCCATACCCACACGGCTGACAAAGAAGAGCACAGCTACGGCGCCGATCCTTTCGGCAAGTTCAACACCCGGGGGACCAAGATATTCTTCACTTCCAACTGGGGCGATCCGGAGGGATTGCGCGACATCTACCAGGTCGACCTGCCCCCCGGTTGGCACGAGGAACTGCAGCAGCCGCTCTGCACCGACGGACAGTCTCGCGAGTGCGGAATCGATGTCGGCGCCTGCCAGAAGGGCTTTCAGGAATGCATCGGGGGTACCTGGGGGTCCTGCACCGGCGCCATAGACCCGGTCCCGGAGGTCTGCGGCGACGCAATCGACAACGACTGCGACGGCGTGGCCGACGAGGGCTGCGGACAGGCAGACGGAGGAGCCGCCGACGGGACAGCGGCCGACGCGGGAGCGGCCGATGGGGGAAAAACCGATGATGGAACCGCGCAGGCAGGCGACGCCGCGCCTGACTCCCCCGGCGCCGCACTCATCCAGGGAGGCTGCTCCTGCGGCACCACCCAGGACCCGGTACTCCTCTGGTTCATCCTGCCGGTCGTCCTGGCCGTGTTCAGGGCCCGGGTGTGCACCGCATGAGATCCCGCACCCCGTTCTCGGGGTTGGCTAGGGGATCTGCTGGGTCGTGGCGTATTTGAGGGCGCCCTGGGTCCGGTCCGCGTAGGTTATGTGGACATGGTTGTCGGCATCAACGGCTATGGCGGAATGCATCCCCACGTCTCCTGAGGAGTCAACGGTCGAGATGACCCAGGCCCCCGTTGCGTTGGTGATGTGCTTCAAGTCCGCATTGGTCATGTCTGAATAGGAGATGTGAACGGCGTCGTTCGCGTCGATGGCGATGGCGGGGTAGCTTCCCGTGTCGCCGGCGTCGTCGAGGACCTCGGCCACCCAGTTTCCCGATGCGTTGGTGACGTAGTGCAGGCTGCCGCTGGAAAACACGGTTTTGAAATAGGCTATGTGCACGTTGTCGTTCGAGTCGACGGCGATGGACGTATAGAAATCCATGTATCCGGCCTCATCGATAATTCCCACCTCCCAGGAACCGGAGGTGTTGTTGCCGTAGCCTAAAAACTCGTCTTCGGACCAGTCGTTGAAGAAGCAGATGTGGGATTTGTCGTTCGAATCCACCGCAATTGACGAATCGTAGTTGTACCCGAAAAGCCCGGAAGAGATGCTCTCGGTATTCCAGACCCCGGTCAGGTTGTTTGCGTACACTACCGAGTCGCAGGTCTGATCGATGGTCGCAATGTGAAGTTGATTGGTCGAGTCGTGGGCGATGGAGGAATACCAGCCCGATGAACTATCGACCACGACAGGTGTTGCCGTCCAGCCCCCGGTCGAGTTGTCGGCGACCATCAGGCTGTAGGTATACGGATTGCCGGGCACACCGGTTTGTCTATAGGCAATGTGCGCGACCTGGCTCGAATCCACGGTGATGGACGCATAGGCGGCGGATGTGCCCGCTGGATTGACTTGCTCGGTAAGCCAGTTGCCGGATGCGTTGCTGGTGTACTTCAGTTCTTCCGAGGAGGAGATGAAGCTGATGTGTATGTTCTGAAACGAGTCTGCGGCGATAGACGTCGGTTGATCCCAGTGTAGGCCGGTATACACGGTTGAGATGTTCCAGGGCTGCGGGGCCGGCTCGCACTGGCCCGAATCATTGCAGATCTCGTCGACTCCACAGCCGGGCGGGCAGTTGCCGCCGCATCCGTCATCGCCGCATTCCTTTCCTTCACAGTCCGGCGTGCAGGCGGGCTCGAAGACCTGGTTGGAAAACCGGAACAGATAGTAGTGCGGGTCGACCAGGGGATCTACGACGATGGCTCCGTCCGCAAAAGAGTTGTTCCGGTGCACGTTGTGCCCGCCGGTGCCAAAGGAGTCCATGAAGACGGAAACCGGATTGCCGGCGACGAGTAGGTTGCCGAGCCAGGCGGATAATTCACCGAGGGTGGCCGGAACGAAGTCGTCGCTGTCCACTCCCAGATCATCGGCGTAGTCGAGGCCGGTCCCGCCGGTGTGCCAACCCTCGTTCCAGGCGCCTCCGTGGAGATCGGCCGGAAGATCGTAGTGGTACACCCGCGGATCGGCTGCGGAGGTCGATTCGATATTAACGGCCACGTCGTAGTATTTGTCATTCATCCTGACCTGCAGGCGCACGTGGTTGTCATCACTGGGGCATCCGGTGTCGCCGGGAAGAACAACCCAGTGAAGGTGTCCATCCAGCCGACCGAACGTTTCGGAGAGGCCACTGTCGAAGTCCTGGACGCACTCCGCGACTGCCTGGCAATGCCCACTGGCATCACAGGTTTGATTGGCCGGACAGCCGCCGCAGACGAGATCGCCACCGCAGCCGTCGATCCCCGGCCAGGTTCCACAATCATAGCCCAGGTCGCCGCAGGTATAAGGCTGACAGTCCTGCACGCATCGGCCGGTGTCCGGATTGCATGTGCCGGTGGAGCAGGTCCCGCACGAATCCCCGCACCCGTTCGGGACCGGTCCGCAGACCCGATCGCCGCAATCCGGCGTGCAGTCCTGATCCTCATTGCCGCCGCATGCGGCCAATCCGGTCGAGCCCAGTGCCAGGGCCAGACACAGCACGCGTACCAAAAAAGTCATGTCGTTTGGTTTTGTTCTAGCTTTCAAGGTCATCCTCAAATCCGGATTTGCGGTCCATTTCGGCATCTTCTTCGTGCAGGTACTTCTCGTGCAGCCCGCCGGTATGCTGGACGAAATGATCTCCGCGCAGGTCGGAGCGCTTCTTTTTGGGCACCATGGCGCACTTCACGCAGGTGGTGGTGCCCGGCACCGCCTTTAGCCGCTCTTCGGGAATCTCCTCGCCGCAGGAAACGCAGTACTTCGGCCCACGCATGCCTTATTTGTATCACTATTCCGAGAGGTTTGCACTTTGCACTTACAACCTTAACCAGCGATAAATCAATAGCTTAGGTCTGAATTGTGTGTAAAGTGTAAACCTCTGACCCTCGGATCTCGGATTGTGGTAAAAGGGACGCCATGGAAAAGAAAAGCCTGTTGCAAAGAACCGCCGATTCCATCAACCGCCTGCCGGCTTTCTTGAGGCCGCGGGCCCTGTCCCTGGCCGTCGGGAAGGTGGTGCCCTACGTGGGCACCTCGCGGCTGCGCATCGAGGAGCTCAACCGGGAACGGGTGGTGGCCTCGATCCGCAACCGGCGCCGGATCCAGAACCACATCAAGGGGGTGCACGCCTGCGCCATGGCGCTCTTGGCCGAGACCGCCTCGGGGTTCGCAGTGGGCATGAACCTGCCCGACGACAAGCTGCCGCTGATCAAGTCGTTCAAGGTGGATTTCAAGAAGCGCACCAAGGGCGACATGCGGGTGGTGGCCACCCTGACCCCGGAACAGCGCGAGCGTCTCAAGACCGAAGAACGCGGCGACCTGCTGGTGGAGGTTCACGTCACCGACGAATCCGGCTCGGAGCCCATTTTGTGCCAGATGTTGTGGGCCTGGGTGCCCAGGAAGCGCTGAGATCCTATTCCGCGCAGATAGACTCGAAAAGTTCCTGGAGGCCGGAGAGCGGGTTGGGGTTGGAGTCGATGCAGGCTTGTCTCTCGGCCTGGTCTTCGATGCCCAGGCAGTCGGTGGGGTAGGGGACTGCGGTGTATTCTTCGTAGAGACTTTTTCCGATCTTGCCTTCGGCGATGATGCGCCGGTACAGCGGAACCGTGAGAGTTTCGCTGCGATTGAAGTCGTTGTCGTAGTCCACCTTGTAGATCCCGAAACACTGGTCGCGGCCTTCGTGCCACTCGAAGTTGTCGGTCAGCGACCAGAGCATGTAGCCGGCGACGGGAATGCCTTCTTTTATGGCCAGGCCCACCTGGTAGAGGTGCTCGGTTATATACCGGGGGCGCTGGTCGTCGTCGCAGTCGCCGTGGCCGTTCTCCATGATCAAAATCGGCCGCGACTCGTCTGCGTAACCACCGTAAATCCTTAGGGTATCCAGCATCCCGGGGACGTCGATCTCCAGGCCGTTTTCGGAGAAAGGCGTGCCGGGCTTGCCGATTGGTTTGGGCAGCGCCAGAAGGTTTGAGGCCAAGGCGGCTGCCTGGGGATCGCTGTCGACCATGTCGGGCAGACCGGGGCAGTGGACCACCTTCAGGGTGGAGTAGTAGTTGAGCCCCACATAGTCCAGGCGGCCGCCGAGCTGCTCGAGGTAGTTGCCCTCGGGGATCGGGCCGTCGGAATCGGTTGTGTCTTGATCGAGGTTGACGTCCAGATCCCCAGAGGTCCAGGCGATGGTCATCCAGTCGTTGACCAGGTAGTTGACGCGTTGGGCGGCGGAGGCGTCCTCCGGATCGGTGGGGGAGGCCGGCTTGGCCGCCGAGCCCACCGCGGCGTTGCCCACCCGGCAATCGGGATCGTTGGCCTTGATGGCGTCGTAGGCCGAGGCGTAGGCGATGATGTAGTTCAAGGCTGCGTTGCGCATGCTGATGATTTCCAGGAATCCACCGTTGGGGTGCTGGCTGGTCAGGTATCCGGCCAGCAGCACGGTGTAGGGTTCGTTGAGCACCACCCAGGTGTCGACCAGGTCGCCCAGCTGGCTGGCCATCTCGGCGGCATAGGGCGTGATGGCGTCGGCGAATGCGCTTTTCAAGACGATCTTGCCGCCCACCTCTTCGGCGGTGGGCGCCTCGGCCAGCAGGTCCACGCCTGAGACTGGCGACTGCACCCACGGGGGGACCACCCAATGGTAGAGGGTGACGATGGGCTCCAGCCCGCGGGCGCGGGCGGCCAGCAGCACCTCGCGGTAGTGATCGATGGCGTGCTGTTTGAAGTTGCCGCGGGTGGGCTCGATGCGCGCCCATTCCAGGCCCAGGCGGTAGGCGTTGGTTCCCAGAGCCTGGGCCTTCTCGAAGTCCTGGTCGTAGAGCGTGTAGAACCCCGAGCCCTCCGCGTTTCTCTGCTCGTCCTTGATCTTGCCCAGCTCCTCCCATTCCTGCCAGTTGGAGGGCACCGTGCCCATGACCGGATCGTTGGTGCCCTCGACCTGGTAGGCCGCCGACGCCGTGCCCCAGAGGAAGTCGCCGGGGAAGCGAACCGTTTCGAATCCGTCGCCGTCTTCACAGCCGGATATGAGCAGGAGAGTCAGAAGGAAAGCGCGTTTCACCGGGACCAGTCCAGGTTGAGCAGCGCCTGGGCCAGGTCGGCGGCGGTGCGGAACTTCTTAAGAATCAGCGAGCGCTTCTGCCCGCAGACGATCTGCTTGATCTCCGGGCCGGATTTCGAGTACCAGGCGCGGCCGCCGATTATCTCGTGGAGGATGTTGACCAGGTCGATGACGTCGTCGCGGATCTTCTCGCGCGAGGGCCGGCCCAGGTCGAGGAAGTCCATCAGTTTCACCTCGAAGCCGATGCCGCGCCGGCGGATTACCACGTTGTCGGTGTGCAAGTCCCCGTGGTACTCGCCGGCCAGGTGGATGGGAGCTATGCCCGCGGCCAGGGTGTGGAGGACGTGCAGGGCCTCGAAGCTCTTCATGCGCTTTCCCGGCTGGTGCCTCTGGAAGGCCGAGAGCAGCTCGCCGGGTACGTACTCGGAGACTAAGAACTCCACCACCTCACCGTGCACCTTGGTGGTGTCCTGGTGGTGGTACTGGATGATGATGGGCACGTGGCGGAGTTTGGTCAGCTTCTTGGCATACCGCAACAGCGCCCGCCCGCGGGGGTTGCGCTGCGGGTAGAAGAGCTTGGCCGCCCGCTCGATCCCCGTGCGCACCTCGACCACCTTGTAGACTTCCCCTTCCCAGCCGCAGCCGAGAAATTCCACCACCTCGTAGCGGGATCCCAGCGAACGCCCCGGGGGGAGCTCATAGTATCCCGGTTGTCGCGAACGGGTGACCATCCCCCGAAACATACTCCAACCCGGGCCGATTGGTCCAGTTTGACAAGGTTTCCGCATAGCTACTAGACTCCTGCCCACAGGGAGGTGCGGTTTGCGAATCGCCGTGGTTGGAGCGGGTTATGTCGGGCTGGTGGCGGGGACTTGCTTTGCCGAGACCGGGCACAGTGTCACCATCGTGGACATCGATGCCGAAAAGGTCGCCAGCCTGCAGAAGAGCGAGGTGCCTTTTTATGAGCCGGGGCTGAAGGACCTGCTCAAACGCAACATCCGGGAGAAGCGCCTGGTTTTCACCACCGCCATCCAGACGGCCATGCCCGGCGCCCGGGTGGCGTTCATCGCCGTGGGCACGCCCGAGGGGGAGGACGGCTCGGCCGACGTGACCCATGTAATGGAGGTGGCCCGCCAGATCGGGAAGAACATGGACGGTCCCCTGGTGGTGGTGAACAAGAGCACCGTGCCGGTGGGTACCGGGGGGGAGATCGAGGCGGCGATCAAGCGGGAGACCGCCCACCCGGTCACCGTGGTGAGCAACCCCGAGTTTTTAAAGGAAGGCGCCGCGGTGGAAGACTTCATGCGGCCCGACCGGGTGGTAGTGGGCACCCAGGATCCGCAGGCGGTCCAGCTGATGACCGATCTCTACTCGCCGTTCGTGCGCACCGGCAACCCCATCCTGTTCATGGACCGCACCAGCGCCGAGATGGCCAAGTACACTGCCAACTGCCTGCTGGCCTCGCGGATATCCTTCATGAACGAGATCGCCCTGCTGTGCGACGCGGTGGGGGCGGACGTGGAAAAGGTCCGGCGCGGGGTGGGCAGCGACGCCCGGATCGGTCACGCCTTCTTGTTTCCCGGGGCGGGCTTCGGCGGCAGTTGTTTTCCCAAGGACGTACGCGCCTTGATGGGCATGGGCCGGCGGCACGGGATCGAGATGGAGATCGCCACGGCCACCGACCGGGCCAACCAGCGGCAGAAGCTGCTGTTGCCTGCCAGGGTCAAGGAGCGCTTCTCGAAGGACTTGTCCGGGCGCACCTTCGCCGTGTGGGGGCTGGCTTTCAAACCGCGCACCGACGATGTGCGCGAGGCGCCGGCCCTGGTGGTGATCGAGGAGCTGCTGGCCGCCGGGGCGGTCGTTCGCGTCTACGATCCCGAGGCGATGGGAACCGCCCGGCGCATCCTGGGCGAGCGGGTGGAATACTGCCGCGGAAGCTACGAATGTTGCCAGGGAGCGGACGCACTGATCGTGGTGACCGAGTGGAACGAGTTCCGCTTTCCCGACTTCGAGCGGATCAAACAGTTGCTCAAGCAGCCGGTGGTCTTCGACGGCCGCAATCTGTATGAGCCCCGGCGCATGAGCGACATGGGTTTCGAGCACATCGGCGTGGGAAGGAGGGGGCCGGCGTGAGGATTTTGGTGACAGGCGCGGCCGGGTTCCTGGGCGCCCGGCTGACCGAGGTGCTGCTGCAGGGAGGGCACCACCTGTGCGGATTCGATGTTTTCGATCGAGAGGAGCCGGACGGCTGGCAGGAGGCCCGGCTCCGGGAGGCTCAGGCCAACGAGCGCTTCAGGCTGGTGAAGGGCGACGTCACCGTGGCGGGCGAGGTGGAGGAGGCCATTTCAAATTTCCGGCCGGCGGCGGTGGTCCACCTGGCCTCCCGCCGGAACCTGGTCTGGGCCGAGGAGAATCCCGAAGCCTGCCTCAAGCTGCATCTCGACGGCGCGGCGACGGTCATGCTGGCCTGCCGCAAGCTCAACGTGTCCCAGGTGGTTCTGGGATCTTCGGCGCATGTCTACGGGGGCTCGCGGCGCTATCCTTACGGAGAACACGATCCCGCCGACCAACCGCTGTCGGTGGTGGGAGCGGCCCTGCGCTCGGCGGAGCTCTGCGCCCATGCCATCGCCCTGCGTTCGCCGGTCAACACCACGGTGGTGCGGTTCTTCTCGGTGTACGGCCCCCGCCAGGCTCCCCGGTGCCTCTTGCCCAGTCTGGCCGCGGCGGCCTCCAGGCGGGTGGCCCTGCCGGTCTTCGGCGACGGAACCGCGGGCCGGGACATGATATTCGTCGACGATGCGGTGGTGGGAATTCTCCGGGTGCTGGACCGGCCCGCCCCCTGGCGAGTGCTAAACCTGGGATCGGGTAGCACCACCACCCTGGCCCAGGTGGCCGAGCAGGTGGCCTGGCTTTCCAACGTGACCCTGAGCATCGATCACCTTCCCGTCCGCCCCGGCGAAATGCCCCAGACCTATGCGGACATCAAGCTTGCCGAGGATTGCATCGGCTTTTCGGCCTCGGTGAGCCTCGAGGACGGGATTCGCCGCTATCTTGACTGGCTCCAGGACAGTCCGCCGGTTTTCCGCACCTGGATGCTGTAGAGGAGGTAAGCAGTGTCAACGATGTCGGTTACATTTCATGGAGCCGCCCTGAGGGTGACCGGCTCCTGCAGCCTGGTGGAAGCGGGCCAGACCAAGGTTCTGGTCGACTGCGGGATGATCCAGGGTGACCACGACTCCGCGGAGCTCAACCGCGAGCCGTTCCCCTTCGATCCTTCTGAACTGGACGCGGTGGTGCTGACCCACGGCCACCTCGACCACGTGGGCCGGACGCCCCGGCTGCTCGACGCCGGGTTCTCGGGGCCCATATTCACCCATGCCGCCTCGGCCCAGCTGGCCGAGATCGTCTGGCGGGATTCGGTGCGGCTCTCGGTCTACGACGGGGAGCCGCTCTACGACGAGGAGGGCGTGTCCCGGACGTCGCAGCACTTCCAACCGTTGCGCTACAACCAGGAGGCCCAGGTCGGCGGAGTGAAAATACGGTTCTCCGACGCCGGCCATATTCTCGGATCGGCGCACGTTATAGTTGCGGGAGAAAGCAAGCGGCTGCTTTTTTCCGGGGACATCGGCCAGGCGAACACCCCGATTATCCGCGATCCCACCACCTCCTGGGATTCTCCGGCGGATGCGGTGGTGATCGAATCCACCTACGGCAACCGGCGGCACAAGGACCGTAAGGAGACCGAAGAGGAGTTTCAAGAGATCATCCGCGAGGCGGTCAGGGAAAAGGGGATGGTGTTGATCCCCGCGTTCGCCATAGGCCGCACCCAGGAGCTGTTGTTCCAGTTCAACAGAATGGTGGACAGCGGCCAGCTGCCGCGGGTGCCGGTCCTGCTGGATTCGCCCATGGCCGAGAAGGTCACCAGCGTCTATCGCACCCATCGCGAGTGCTACGACGACGAGACCTGGGCGATGATCGAGCGCGGCGATCCGCCCATGCGCTTTCCCGGGCTGCGGGAGATCGCCTCGGCGGACGAGTCCAAGGCCATCAAGCAGATGGCGCCCCCGGCCATCGTAATCGCCGGGTCGGGCATGTGTACCGGCGGCCGGATCATGCACCACCTGAAAGACTTTTTGGGCCGAAAGACCACCACGGTGGTCTTCGTGGGATGGCAGGGACACGGCACCCTGGGCCGCCGCCTGGTGGACGGGGCGGAAAAGATCAAGATCCATGGCCAGGAAATCGAGGTCAAGGCGCGCATCAAGACGCTCAATGGATTTTCGGCCCACGCGGATCTGGACGACCTGGTGCCCTGGGCCCGGAGCATTCCCGGCCCGCCGCCGCTGTGGCTGGTCAACCACGGGGAAGAAGACGCCGCCCGCGGATTAGCCCAGGCTCTCGAGGACGCCGGGATGAAGAAGGCCGTGGCGGTGGAGCCCGGGCAAGCCTTCGAGATCTGATTCGTTGGCCCGTACCTTTCATATCGTCACCCTGGGGTGTCCCAAGAACCGGGTGGACTCGGAGGTTATCTGGGCGGACGTCGCCACCTCGGGTCTGGTGGCGGTTGACGATCCCGCAGACGCCGAGGTGATCATCGTAAATACCTGCGCCTTCGTTCAATCCGCGGTGGTGGAGTCCCTGGACACCATCGTGGAGATGGGACGCTACAAGGAAGCAGGCCGTTGCGAAACCCTGGTCGTCTGCGGCTGCCTCACTCCGCGGTTTCATGAGGAACTGCTCCAGGAACTGCCCGAGGTGGATTTCTTCGCGGGGCCGGCCGAGGCCGGAGAGATCGCCCGGCTGCTGAAAGATCCGCCAGAAAGCCGGTTGTCCTGCCTCCGGGAGCGCGCCTTCCTGCCGGCGGCGGCCACGCCCCGGGTGAACTCGCTGGCGGCCGGTTCGGCCTACCTGAAGGTGGCCGAGGGCTGCTCGCGCCGCTGCAGCTTCTGCATCATCCCGCGTCTTCGCGGGCCCCAGCGCAGCCGGCCGCTCGACGACCTGGTTGAGGAGGCCTCCAACCTGGCCGCCCTGGGGATCCGCGAGGTGGTCCTGGTGGCGCAGGACCTGGCCAGCTGGGGCGTCGACCTGCCGAAGAAGCCGCGGCTGGCCGATCTGGTCGAGGCGCTGGCCGGGGTGGCCGGCGTCGGCTGGATCCGGCTGATGTACCTGTTCCCCACCGAAGTGCCCGAGCGGCTCATCCGGGTGATAGCGGAGAACGAGAGCGTACTGCCCTATCTGGATCTTCCCTTCCAGCATGCCGACGCCGAAGTACTGAAACGCATGCGCCGCGGCGGCGACCCGGAGACGTTTCTGACCCTGGTGGAGCGGCTGCGTAAAGAGATACCCAAGGTCGTGCTGCGCACCTCGCTGATGACCGGGTTTCCCGGGGAGGACCGGGCGGCCTTCGAGCGGCTCTTCGACTTCGTCGAGCGCTGCCGGTTCGAGCGCCTGGGCGTGTTCATTTTTTCTCCGGAGGAGGGAACCGAGGCGGCCGGCCTGCCCGATCCGGTCGCGAAAGAAGAGGCCCAGAAGAGGCACCGCGAGCTGATGACGCTGCAGCAGGAGATCGCCGGCGCCTACCACCAATCGCTCCTGCGGTCCACCCAGGCGGCCATAGTGGATGAGGAGCTGGAACCGGGCCTGTTTACCGGCCGGCTGTGGTGCCAGGCGCCCGAGGTGGACGGGCGGTTGACCGTCCGCGGCCGGGCGCGGGCGGGCGAAATCATCCGGGTGAAGGTCACCGCAGCGGGGCCTTACGATCTCGAAGGTAAAGTGCTATGAATCATATGCGGTTTTTACACGTCTTTCGGATGGAGGCGGTAATGCGAGCTGCCTTGATCTTGTTAACAATTTTACTGCTGCCGCTGGACGCTGCAGCGAAAGATCTTACCGCCGGGCAGGTGGCGGAGAAGATCCAGAAGTTCTACGAGTCTACCAAGGACTTCCAGGCGGCCTTCCAGCAGGAGTACTTCTCCAAAGCCCTGGGACGCAAGAAGAGCTCCTCGGGATTCGTCTACATCAAGAAGCCCGGCAAGATGCGCTGGGACTACAAGGAGCCCCGCCCCAAGCACTTCATCGCCGACGGGAAGGCCCTGTACATCTACGACCCCGAACTGGAGCAGGTCATGGTCGACCGGGCCTTCTCGGGCTCCAGCCTGACCACCGCGGTGACCTTCCTGTGGGGCAAGGGCAAGCTGTCCGACGAGTTCGCCATAGCCTTCTACGGCCAGGGAGACCTGGGCGGCCCCCAGCACTACGTCCTGGAGATGCTTCCCAAGAAGCAGGCCCGCTTCAAGGAGCTGGTCATGGTGGTGGACAAGAAAACCTTCAAGGTGACCGAAACCGTGGTCGAAGACCCCGGCGGCAACGTCAATCACATCTTCTTCGCCAACATCTCCACCAACGTAGGCCTCAAGGACCAGTCCTTCCATTTCGAGATCCCCGAGGGCGTAGACGTAATCGAGGCGCCCAAGAAAACACCAACTAAATGAATCAAGCCGTGGGCTGTTCGGGCTTGTGGTCGCGGACCAGGACCTCGCGGGGGCGGGCGCCGTCGGCGGGGCCGACGATTCCTTCTTTCTCCATGCGCTCGATCAAACGGGCGGCGCGGTTGTAGCCGATTCGCAGCTTGCGCTGGACCATGGAGGTGGAGGCCTGGCCCATCTCGGCCACCAGGGCGACGGCCGTGTCGTACAGCTCGTCGTGGTCTTCCTCGTCGGCGTCTTCACCCTCGTCCTTGGGCTCCTCGGCCGAGGCCAGGATGGACTCGTCGTAGACCGGCTGGGCCTGCGCCTTGAGGTGATCCACCACCCGCCGGATCTCGTCCTCGGTTATCAGCGCGCCGTGAATGCGGACCATCTGCGAGCTGGTGGGAGGGTGGAAGAGCATGTCGCCGTTGCCCAGCAGGGCTTCGGCCCCGTTGTGATCCAGGATTGTGCGCGAATCGATCTTCTGGGCCACCCTAAAGGAGATGCGTGCCGGCAGGTTGGCCTTGATCAGCCCGGTGATCACATTCACCGAGGGACGCTGAGTGGCGATGATCAGGTGGATGCCGGCCGCGCGGGCCTTCTGGGCGATGCGGGCGATGGCGGTTTCCACCTCGCGCGAGGAGGACATCATCAGGTCGGCCAGCTCGTCGATGACAATGACGATGTGGGGAAGCTTGTGCATCGTCGGACCAGCCTCTTCCTCGTCTTGATCTTCTTCTGCCGGCGGCGGCTTGGTGTGGCCGGTGGGGGTGGTCTTGTCGATTACCACCACCTTCTTTTTCTTGGGCTTTTCAAGCTCCTCCAGCTGGGCCTCGGCCTTCTTGTTGTAGCTGTCCAGCGATCGAACCCCGGCCTCGTGCAGCAGCTGGATCCTGCGCTCCATTTCGTTTACCGCCCAGTACAGGGCCGCCTGGGCCTTGCGCGGGTCGGTGACCACCGGCAGCAGCAGGTGGGGGATGCCCTCGTAGAGGGAGAGCTCCAGCACCTTGGGATCCACCATGATGAAACGTACGTCCTCGGGGGTGGCCCGGTAGAGGATGCTGGTGATCATGGTGTTGAGCGCCAC
>Ga0180432_10001612_pt1 | contig 35474 bp, 38 predicted proteins | sample SS_ome_10_FD_132414 | JGI IMG/M metagenome (GOLD analysis project Ga0180432, IMG submission 132414) | Hypersaline lake sediment archaeal communities from the Salton Sea, California, USA - SS_1_MS_2 metaG | ecosystem: Environmental > Aquatic > Non-marine Saline and Alkaline > Hypersaline >... | reverse complement strand
CGCGCGCACGGGGGCTGGACAACGTCACGGTGGTCACGGCCGACGTGACGGTGCTCGAGATGCCCGACGCCGCATTCGACCGGGTGGTCAGCGTGGAGATGCTGGAGCACGTGAAGAACCACCCGGCGCTGTTCGCCCGCATCCGGAGCTGGCTGCGCCCGGATGGCCTGTTCTTCGTGCACGTGTTCTCGCATCGCGACCTGGCGTTCGAGTTCAGCGAGGATGACCGCAGTGACTGGATCGGGCGCCACTTCTTCACGGGCGGCACCATGCCGTCGGATGACCTCCTCATCCACGCCGCGGCGGGGCAGTTCGCGGTGCGCGACCACTGGCTGGTGTCGGGGCGTCATTACGCGAAGACCGCCCTGCACTGGGATGACAACCTGGTGGCGCACCGTGACGAGGCCGTTGCCGTGATGGAGCGCGCGCACCCGGGCCAGGGCGAGGTCTGGTTCCGCAGGTGGCGACTGTTCTTCCTGGCCTGCGCGGGCCTGTGGGGCTACCGGGGCGGCGACGAGTTCATGGTGTCGCACTACCTCTTCGCCCCGGCGCCCGCCTAGGCCGGAGCGGGGGCCTGCGGGGCGCCCTGCACCGGTGGGGGCGGCGCGGGGGCTTGCGGTGCCCCGGGAGCGGGCTGCGGCGGCGCCACGGGGGCCGGTGCGGTGGTGGCGGGCGCGGCGGGGACCGGCGCGCCCGGATCGGCGGGAGCGGTGGTGGTGGCGCGGAAGCTCCGCGCGTTCATGAGTCCCGCAGGCCAGTAGGTGGGGAGGTAGCTGATGGTCACGCCCCCGCGTCCACCCGACGAGTGGATCATCCACTTGTTGCCGAGGCTGATGCCCATGTGCGACGCGCGGTTGAGCGGCGTCTTGCGCCCGGCGCCGCCGAAGAACACCAGGTCGCCGGCCCGGGCGCGCTGCCACGCGATGCGCGCGCCGCGGCGGTCGACATTCATGGTGTAGGTGGTGCGGCCGCTCGGCACGGTGACCGCTGTCTCCGCCGCGCGGTCGCCGGTATGCCACACGAACCACACCAGGCCCGAGCAATCGAACCCGCCTGCGGCTTGGGGGTCGAGGGGCGAGCCCGGGTCCGTCCACTCGCCGCCCCACACATAGGGGCTGCCCACCTGCAGGAGCGCGCGCTGCACCGTGGGCACGAAGGCCTCGTCCACCGCGGGGATGCGGAACGCCTGGAGCGCCCGGACCGACCGGGGCATGCCCTTGCGGCGGATCGCGCGGCTGCGCGCGGCCATCAACACCAGGTCGGCCAGCCGCAGGGGCTGCGAGTCGTGGCGCTCGAGGGCGTCGTCACCCGCCGGGTAGTTGCGGCGCAGCCTCGCCTCCCGGGCCACGATGGCGGCCGCGAAGCCCCGGGGCAGCTGGTACCGCCGCCCGCTGCCGTCGGCGAAGCGACCCAGGCGCGCCACCGCGCGGTTCATCCCGAGGCCCAGGGTCCATGCACGGTTCGCATCCCACCCCGTGGCGGGCGCATCCAGCGACACATTGCCGCCGGGTGCGGCGAGCCAGCCCCGCTCCACGGCCCGCCGCGCCGCCCGCCCCAGCGGATCGTCGGCGGCGATGTCGCGCCACGGGGCCCCCAGGGCGCCGGCGGGAAGGCCCAGCACCGGACGCATCAGCGCCACGAGGTCCCGGCGCGTGGCGTCCGCCGACAGCGCGGCGGCGTCCCGCGGCCCGCTCCATGCGCGCGCCCGCGCGAGCTCGCGCGCGGCCTTCTCGCCGAAGCGGAAGGCGGCTGCCGCCCCCGGTGCTCCGTCGGCGGGCGTCTGGGCCAGGGCCGCCGTGGTGATCAGCCCGACGCCCATCGTCGGCACCGCGATGATGGCGGTGACCACCGCGCGGCGCCGCCGGATGTGGCGTGGTGCGGTCATGAGGCGGCCGAGGCTAGACCGCATCTGCCCCGGGGACTGTCCCCGTGGAACATGTCGCGCGCATGTGCAACATCCCATGCACATGCGTGGTGGGCGCCGGGAGTCCTGCCTACCCGGTGGAGCGCAGCTCACGCAGGTTCTGCGCGAGAAGCACCACGGCCCCCACCATCAGGATGATCGCAAGGGTGAAACGCCACTCGCGTGCCAGTCCGATGGCGATGGATGCACCCACCAGCACCACCACCGCCCAGCCCATGAAGGCCAGCAGGCGGCCGCGCGCGAGCGACTCGACGCCCAGGATCACCAGCACGCCGGCCATCACCCCCACCCAGTAGTAGTTGGTGTAGTTGCCGATGAGCAGCCACACCACGATGGCGATGATGAGGGGCGTGCTGATTGCCGCCCAGATGCGCAGCAACCGGCTGCGCACCCGCGGGTTGGCGTCGTCGTGCTCCAGCGCAGCGGCGGCGCTCCCCAGGTGCGCCCGCGGGCCGGGCATGGGAACCCCCGACTGCTCGGCTCGCTCGAGCGCCATGCGCTCTGCGTCGAGCCGGCGTCGCTCGTCGCGCAGCGCGAGCATGGCGGCGTCGCGCGCCGCAAGGTCCTCGCGCCGGGCATCGGCCAGCGGGCGCGTGATGGCGTCCGCCTCGAGGGCGCGCACCTCGGCATCCTCGCGACGCGCCCGTCGTCGCTCGTCGTCCACCTCGGAGTCGATCTGCGCGATGCGCTCGCGCACCTCCACCAGGCGGGCGGCCACGGCCACCCCGGCTGCCCCGGGGTCGGGATCCACCTTCTGCATGCCGGCCCAGCCCAGGGGGTCCTCCCACCGCACGCGGTCGATGCCGTCGCGCTCGTGCTTGGGGCCGGTGGGCGCTGACTCGCCGCCGAACCTGTCCTTGGTATCGCGTCCCCACCGCCCGCCGAAGTCGCGTACCCACGGGGTGTCGTCATCGATCAGCACCGGGCGCCATTGGCGATCGCCCCCGGGGCCGATGGCCACCCCGTCTCCGCGGTGGTAGTCGACGAACGGCACGCCGAGGCCGGCATCGAGGGAGGACTGCTCCTGCCACGGCGTGAGCGCGCGGAAGACCTTGCGCAGGCCGTTGATGAACCCCCGCATCACGGGTGGGTCGACACGCACGGTCTCGTCCACGGCCCGCGGGCTGTGCGAGTGCGACCCCGCGCCGGGGTAGGCCACCACGTGCCCGTCCACCCATTCCAGATCGGGATCGTCGGCGCGCCGGCGCAGTCCATCGCCCTCGGCGTCATGCGACGAGAACGCCACCCACCGGGGCACGAGGTCGTCCTCGGCAGCGGGCGACAGGTAGATGATGATGTTCTCCCAGTCGGCCTCGTGGTCGTTGATCCCGTGGAACGACGACCGCCAGTCGTTGATCGGGTAGAAGAACCAGTACTGCAGGATGGTCCAGCCGGCCTCGCGCATGACCCGCCCGTAGTACGGGGTGCCCGCCTCGGCGATGCGCTCGCGGTAGGCGATCTCGCCGGCCGCCACCGCCCCGCGCGGCACGCGGCCGCGGAACAGGAGCGTCAGGCGGAAGATGGCGTCGAAGACGCGGCTGGTGATGCCCACCTGGGAGAACCTGCTGCTGCCGGGCATGGGCTCGCCGTGGCCGGCGTGCCGCCACGCCCGGTACTGGCGCCGCGACAGGGGGTTCTCCACGAACAGCAGGTGCATGGTGTCGCCCTCGCGCTCGCGGGCCACCTGCGCGAGCCGCTCGAGGTCGAGTGTTCCCGCCTCCATCAGCTTGACGTCCTGCCCGTCGTCCCCGCGCATCCACAGCGAGCACGCGCGCACGTAGGCCTCGGTGTCGGACGGCAGGAACAGCTCAACGCGGTTGAACCGCAGGATGGGCTCGAATCGGCGAAGCAGCTCGAGGTCGTCCACGAAGGGAGCCTACGGGAGCGGCCGAGCCGCCGGGTACGGTGAGGCCACGAACCCTTCCCGCATCGGCGGCCGTGCCGCGGCCGCCCTGGTCTCCGCCGCGCGTCTCGCGGGCTGCGGCTCCTCCTACGACACCGCCGCCTCCGGCGACACCACCGCTCCCGTGTCCACGGGCGAGTTGGTGGGCGAAATGGCCACGTGCGACGCGGCCTCCATAAACGAGGCCGCCGGTGGCGGCACGGCCCAGGGCGTCGAGTTGGCGCAGCCCGATTCGTTCACGTGCGCCGACGGCTGGGCATACGCCTTCGTGAACGTGGGCTCCGGTGACGAGCAGGTCACCGTCACCAAGGTGTTCGAGGCGGAGGGGCAGTTCTGGGTCGAGAAGGACCGCGCCACGGTGTGCGCGGGCCCGGGCGACCAGGTCCCGGCGTCCATCTACCGGGACGCCTGCGAGACCAACTAGACCCCGACCGTTCTCCCCACATCGCGGTGCGCGGCTTGTAGCGTCGTCGCACGACGACGGAGGTAACGCATGCGCCTCGAGCCCATCTACCGGGCGGTGTTCAGGTATCCCGACGGCGGCCACGGCACGGTCCTCGAGGGGGAGGCGGGCAGCGAGGGCCACTACTTCTTCGTTGCCGACGGCGAGGTGAGCGGCCGGCTATCCGGCCGCATGCAGGCGGCCAACCACCCGCGGTCGCGCATCGACAAGAACGCGCTGCCCAACATCCAGGGCGCCATCACCACCGACGACGACGCCACGATCATCTTCGACTGGCGTGGGTTCGCCCGCCCGTCGCCGCCCTCGCCGCGCCAGATCGTGGTGCACGGCACCCACACCACGGGTGACGAGCGCTACTCGTGGCTGAACAACGTGGTGTGCGTGGGGTGCGGTGAGATCCGACCCCTCGACGACTCCGGTGCGGCCCGCAACGTGGTGGGCGGTCGCATCGACTTCGTCATCGACTTCTCCCAGCTCATCTGGGAGCCCATCGACGACCGGGAGGCCTGATGTTCCTGCTGCGCGCCACCTACAACCGCCCCATCGAGGAGGTCGACCAGCTCCTCGAGGAGCACAAGGCCTGGATCATGAAGAACTTCGAGGCGGGGCGGATCCTGCTCACCGCGCGCCAAGTGCCGCTGGTAGGCGGGCTCATCCTCGCCCGCGGGGAGAGCGCCGACGAGATGTGGGCCATGCTCGAGGAGGACCCCTTCAAGAGCTCGGGCATGGCCGAGTACGAGGTGCTCGAGTACGCGCCCGTCCGCGCCGCGGAGGGCGTGGAGGGCCTTCTGGAGCCCGACGCCGGATAGGGCATGCGGCGCCGCGGCCCCGTGCGGGGAGCATGTCGCGACCCCCTGCGCCCGCGATCGCCGGTCGACGCCACGCTTCACCCCTCGCCCGCCGGTGGTCGCCGGCTGACCGGCCGCGCGCGGCGCGGCGGCGGGGCGTCGTACGATGCCGCGGTGCTCACCCGCCCGCCCGAGGAGGTTCCATGACCCTGACGTCCCGCTCGGCCCTTCGCCGCGCGGTCCCGCTGGCCGTCGCCGGGCTGGCCATCACGCCGGCGCTGCTCCACGCCGATGAGGACGTGAGGTGCCTGGGCACCGAGGCCGTGTGCACCGCCAATGTCGACCCGGACGTCGATGACGGTCGCGAGCGCGTCACGGTGGACCTGCCGGGCACGGTGCTCCGGCTGCGCGCGGTCACCCCGGTGCCGCGGTCGTTCGCGGGCGCATACCGGATCTCGGGCGGCAGGTACGCGCTCGGCGGCTCGGTGTACCGGTTCACCCTCATGCCGCGGTCGTCGGCGATCGACGGGTACGCCTCGATGACCTTCACCAACCCGCGCCGCCCCCAGCCGCGCCCGCAGTCGGCGGTGCGCTGCCTCGGCGACGAGGACATCTGCACGGCGCACGTGAGCCTACGCGGGGGCGCCAGCAACAAGCGGGTGCGCGTGCTCCTGCCCGGAACCGACCTCAAGCTCGCCTCGGGCGCCCGGGCCGTCACGCCGGCGTCCAGTCGGGGTGCCTACTCCATCGGTCGCGGCACGTACTCGCGAGGCGGCTCGATGTACTCCTTCTCACTCAACGCCGTGGGCTCCCTGCGCAAGGGTGCCTGGCTGGCCCTTACCTTCCGCGACCCCACCTGATCGCTCCCCGCAGGCACGCGCTGGCCGTGGTGGCCTCGGCATGCATCGCGGCCGCCGCGGCGGGCGGCGCCGCGGCGGCATCCGCCGCGGGCGCGAATGCCACGCTGTCGTGGGGCACTGCGCAGGCGCTGGTGGCGCCGCCCGGCGAGGAGCCGCGTCGCGTCGAGGCCCGCATGTTCGGCCGCGCGTCCCTGCTCTACGAGACCGACGACGGGGTGCGGCGCATCCTGGGCGGATCCGCGGCAATGCAGCAGTTGCCGTGGCTCTTCCGGGTGGAGCCCTCCACCTCCGGTCCTGGCGCGCGCCTCGGCGCGGGGAACGACCAGCGGATGGTCAAGGTGAGCGGCGTGGCGCTGGCATCCAGGCCCACCGCCGCGGCCATGGCGAGCATGCTGCGCGATGCCATCAACCGCACGTGCACCACCCCGGCAGGGGTCAGCACCTGCACGGCGCACCGCGTGGCGGTGGACGAGATCGACTCGCGGTTCGGCGGCCCGGGCGGTCGTCGCAGCGCCGCGGGCATGCGGCTTCGCGAGGCCATGGTGTCGCTGTCGCGCCAGCAGGCGCGGTGGGGCGGGTCGTACGCGAGTCGCGTGCACTTCGTCCTGGCCCCTGGCCCGGCCACGTCGGTGGCCGCGGGCTACGGCGCGAACCGGTCGCTTGGCCGGAACGGGCTGCCCATCCGGCGCAACTACCGGGATGCCTTCGCCGCCATGGCGCTGGGCGGCGGTGTGTGGATCCAGATGTACCACTACTCGCGGTCCGCCGGCATCACGTCGTTCACCGCCGCCGAATGGCGCGATGTGCCGACCGGCGTCGCCAGCTTCCTCCGGTCCGTGCGCAGCGCCCGCAATCCATTGACCTACCTGCACGTGGTGCTCACCACCACGCCCGGCGAGGGCGCGCCCCCGGCCGGGGCCTGCTCCACGCCGGGCGTGCCCGGGGGGCCCACGGCACCCGGCGTGCCCGAGTGCGCGCCCGCCACGCCGTCGTGCACCGTGCTGCCATGGGTGCATCGCACCCGCTTTCCGGCATACGGCCGTCCCCTCGTCGCGGCCCGAGCGCGCGAGGACTCATTCATCCAGCGCCGCGCCGCGGCGCTGCTCACCGCCGTGGACCCGGGCACGCCGCAGGTGATCCGCCAGCCCCAGCCGTCACCCATGGCGTGCCAGTGGGATCGCGCGCAGGCCAGCGCGGCCAACGTGCGCATTCTGATGAACGGACCCGCGGCCTATCGCCTGGAGGGCGACCAGGCCACCACGTGGGGCGTGCTGTTCCGCCAGTTCTTCCTCGTGCCGCCGAGCTGACCACGCCCGCGCCGGTCAGGTGATGGCCGCCACCGCGATCTCCGATGCCTCGAGGGCGCCCTCCATGTAGCCGCCGTTCGCGGGCGCGGCTTCGGTGCCCGCCAGCAGCAGCCGGCCCGCCCACGCCCCGGTGGGGGGTGGGTGCCCGCCGTATGACGGGTGCACCATGAGGGGCGCGATGTCGTCCTCGGTGGCCACCAGCGGGTCGCGCGCCCAGTCCACGTAGAGGGTGCCCACGGGAGATCCTGCCGGCGGCCCGAACAGGCGCGCCAACTGCTGCACCGCCGCCCCGACCACCCGGTCGCCCGCGTCCCGCCGCGCGTCGGGCGGAACGCCCACGAACCCCGTGAGCGCCGGCAGGCACCCGGGGCCCGAGGCGTCGTGGATCTCCACCAGCGGGCCCACGCGACTGCGGGCCTCGCCCGACAGGCCGTGCTGGCGCCAGAAGGGCTCTGCGTACACGGCGATCACCTTGGCCTGGCCCGCCATCCACGTGGGCACGCCGATCCATGCGTCGCGGACCGCGGGGGGCGGCTGCGGCCGCATCCTGATCGACCGCGCCAGCAGGCGCAGGGGGAGGGCGGTGATCACGGTGCCGGCGGTAAAGGCGCGCGACGCGCCGCCGGCACCCACGGCGGTCACCCTCACACCTGCGTCGGTGGCGTGCAGTTCCGTCACGGTGGTGCCCCGCTGCACCCGGGCGCTGTCCAGCCGTGCCGCCATCGCCCGCACCAGCGCTCCCAGCCCGCCCTCCACGCGCATCGACCCGTCCGAGGGCGCCCCCTGGTCGAACCGCGTGCAGTGCCCGGCTGCCTCCTCCCACATCAGCGCCCCCTGCACGTCCTGGGCGAACGGGCGCAGCCCCAACTCGCGGACGAGTGCCGGCATGCGCTGCTGGAACGCCGGCCAGTACCACGCGGGCCCCAGGTCGTACGCCCCATCGCGGTGTTCCCCGGCGGCATCGATCCCCCGCGACAGGATGCGTCCGCCCAGGCGCCCGGATGCCTCGAGCAGCAGGTAGTCCACGCCGCGCTCCTCGAGAAGGTGCGCGGCGTGCAGCCCCCCCAGGCCGCCGCCGATGATGATCACGTCGACCACGCGCGCACTGTACGACCTACACTCGCCCGGCATGCGCACGGTGATCGACGCCTACCGCCGGGCCCGTGGGTGGTCCTGGCCCCCCGCCTATCCGATTGCCCAGTTCCCCAACCCGCCGCTCATCATCGGGCTGGTGGCGCTGGCGCTCCGGTATCCGGCCGCCGGCACCTGGGCCGACGTGCTCGGCGCCATCGGCTATGTGTTCGTGGGCGTGTGGGCGTACCTGGAGCTGACCGCCGGGGTCAACCTGTTCCGCAGGGTGCTGGGCGCCGCGGGTATCGCGTACGTGGTGTTCGCGATCGCCGAGCGCGTCGGCGCCTAGCCGTCCTGGCTCCCGGCCTCGGGGCCCGCCCGGAGCACGTAGAACGCATAGCCGAAGGCCCGGTGGTGACGGGCGTGCAGTTCCATCTCCTCCCGGGTCGCGCGAACCACCGATGCGAGGGCGGGATCATCGGTCCGGGCCGCCAGGCGCTCCGACATCGGGCCGTAGTAGTTCTCGTCCCACGCACGTGGGGGAAGCCGGCGGACCCCCAGCACCTCGTAGCCGGCATTCCGGGCACGCATCACGTTGGTGCCCTCATCGGCCATCCCCGGGTACTCGCCTTCCCAGTACCGCCGGAGCGCCGCAGGGGGTTCCTCGGTGAACCACGAGAGTTCCGAGATGACGGCCACCCCTCCGGCACGCAGCATCGGGCGCCATGCAGCGAGCGCCGCGTCGAATCCGATGTTGTACGCCGCACCCTCCGACCAGATCACGTCGATGGTCGAGGGCGGCAGCCCGGGCGCCGCGATGTCCGCGCACCGGAGCTCGATGCGATCCTGCACGCCCTGCCGCGTGGCCTCGGCGTGGAGGTCGTCGAGGAAGCCCTGCTCGGCGTCGATGGCGATGATGCGGGCAGTGGGAAACCGCCGCGCGAGGAGGAGGGCGCCCGCGCCGGTGCCGCATCCGAGGTCGGCGATGCAGGCACCGGACGGCACCTGGGGGAGGGTCGCGAGGATCTCGTCCGACGTCCCGTCGTCCCCGGGCCCCAGCCGGGCGAGCCCGCGATGCAGTGCGACGATGGCCCCGTACTCCGCGGTGGACATGTGGCGATCCTAGCCATGTCGCCGCGTCGCCGGTGATGCGCTCGCAGCCCCGCCCGCCTATGGTGTGGTCGTGTCCCGTCGGCCTCCCACCTCGCCGGTTCCGGCGCGCTGATCGTCCATGGCTGCGCGCGACGTGGGGCACAGGGCGAACGACTGGCTGGTCAACCTGCTGGTGCGCCGACGGCTCTTCGGGCCCAGCATCACCCTGTTCGAGGTGCTGGCGTGCGTCATCGCCATCGGTGGGCTCACGGCCCTCAACGAATGGGCGGTCCCCGAGGGCATTCCGCTTGCGGTGCCGAGCATGGCCGCCACGGCGGCGCTGCTCTTCATCCAGCCCAGCCTCACCATCGCCCGCTCGTGGAACGCCATCGGCGGCCAGACGATATCGGCGTTCGCGGGCTGGCTCGCCGTGGTGGCGGCGGGCGAGGCACACCAGTGGCTGGTGATGGGCAGCGCCGTGGGCCTGGCGCTCGTCCTCATGTCGCTGCTCCGGTGCCTCCATCCGCCCGGGGTGGCCACCGCGGTGATCATGGTGGGCATGCCCGATCCCACCGCGTGGGAGCACATCTTCGTGCCGATCGCGCTGGGCACCACGCTGGTGGTGGTGTGGGCGTGGCTGGTGCACGGCTTCGAGGCCGTGTGGCTCGGCCGCAACCCGCGCGACGCACCCGGTGAGGATCGGGGTGACTCAGGCGGCCCCGGGTCAGGGGCCGCCTGAGTCGCGCACCTCGCGGCGAGGGCAGGTAGGGTTGTCCCATGGCCGAGCAGCGCTTCTTCGAGACCATGGGCTTCGAGTTCGCCACGCTGATGGCCCTCGGTGCGGCTCCATACGGACTTGCCGAGGCCGGCGAGGTCATCTCGACCGCGTCGCGGATCACCGACGCCGACGCCGACTCGTGGTTTGACGAGTGGATGGCCACGGCCGAGCGCTGCGTGGCACAGGCCGGGGAGTGCGAGGCGGCCGGCCACCTGGTGAGCGCCCGTTGGCTGTACCTCCGCGGGTCCTTCTACATGGGGGCGGCGTTCTTCTACGTGCTGGCCACCCGCGATCCGTCGCGCGAGCTGGGCACGTGGCACCGGCACCGCGAGGCCTTCAATCGCGCAATGGCACTCTGGCCCACCCCCGTGGAGCAGGTGGAGATCCCCTACGCGGACACGGCCCTGCAGGGCTACTTCCTCTCGGGCGGCGAGGGCCGGCGCCCGCTGCTGATCGCCACCAACGGCAGCGACGGCACGGTGACCGACATGCTGGGCGCGGGCGTGCTGGACGCCGTCGAGCGCGGGTACCACGTGCTGGTGTACGACGGCCCGGGGCAGGGGCAGGCGCTCTACGAGCAGGGCCTCCCGTTCCGGCACGACTGGGAGGCCGTGGTCACGCCCATCGTCGACTGGGCCGCCCCGCGGGCCGACGTGGATGAGGGCCGAATCGCGCTCTGCGGATGGAGCCAGGCCGGCTACTGGGTGCCGCGCGCGGCGGCGTTCGAGCACCGGCTCGCCGCCATCATGGTCGACCCCGGCGTGGTGCGGGTGGCTGATTCATGGACGCGCCACATGCCGCCCCCGATGATGCAGATGCTCGATGCCGGCCAGACCGAGGAGTTCGACGCCTACATGGCCGAGGGCATGAAGCAGATGCCCGCCATTGCGCTCGAGGCGGCCAAGCGCCTGGAGCCATACCGCACCGACTCCCTGGCGCAGGTGCTCATCGAACTGCGCGCCTGGGACCTGACCGATGTGGCCGGGCAGGTGACGGCCCCCACCTGGATCGCCGCGCCCGAGGACGAGCAGTTCTGGCCGGGGCAGTCCCAGCAGCTGCTCGACCTCCTCACCGGCGTCGATCGCAAGGTGCTGGTGCCGTTCACCGCCGTGGAGGGTGCAAACTGGCACTGCGAGCCCATGGCCCCGCGCGTCCGCGCCCAGCGGATGCTCGACTGGCTCGACGAGGTGCTGGGCGACTAGCGGAATGCCCGGGCAACGGGCGCTCAGCGGTCGTTGTTCTCCATGCGCTCGATCTCGCGCTCCACGGCGGAGTCCTCGCCCGAGAGCGTGCGCCATGCGATGAACGCCAGGATCACGCCCCAGGCCACCGTCACGTACACGGGCCATGGCACGCCGGGCTGGCCGCTGTCGTTGAGCGCCCAGATAACCCACAGGATGATGTTGACGATCACGAAGATGCCCACCTGCGTCTGGATCGAGCGCTTGCGCTTGACGCGCTCCTCCGCCCTCCGGCGGAGGGCCCCGTCGTTGTCCTGGTCGTGCCCTGCCACGTCCTGCCTCCCGTCGGGTGATGAACTCCTGAACCTCTCGACACGTTAACGGTGGACTCGGAAGCCCGACGTGGGGCCGGGTCGCGGGTTTCATGCGCCGTGCCGGAGATGACCGAAATGGGGATGACCGTTGGCGTGTCCCGGCGGCATGGGCATCAGCACCACCCCGACCTACGTGACTCCGTGACGCGACCGATGGCGTGAGGGCGTCTAGGCTCGTGGAATGATCCGTCGGCTCCTCACTGCTGCCGCCGTCGCGGTGATCACCCTCGGAGCGGCGGGCAGCGCGAGCGCCGGCCCTGTCATCACGTGGGATCCGCGCGGGGCGTACGGCGGTGGGGGGATGCTGCAATCCGATGGCGGCAGCCACTCCTACGTCTCGTACACCTACGTGGTGAATGGCACTACGCGCACCTGCACGCTCACCCGTGGAGCGAAGTGCGTGGGAGCCCGGCTGCGCGGCAGGGTGAAGCACCACGGGGATCTCCGGAAGGCGAACCTTCGCCACGCGGACCTCCGGTTCGCCGACCTGCGCGGAGCGAATCTTCGGGGCGCGGATCTCCGTGGAGCGAACCTGCGCGGCGCCGACCTGCGCGCGGCGAACCTGCGCGGCGCGCAGTTGCAGTACGTGCCCAGGCTGGAGCCTGCTCGCGCACGCGTGCCTCGGGCGCGGCGAGCGGACGCCGCGCGGCCCTTCCTGCCGTGCGCGCCGGACTGCACCGGCGCCGACTGGGCGGCATCGAATCTCGCCCGGACCAACCTGTCGCTGGTCAACCTCGGCCACGCCAACCTATCGGGGGCGAACCTGTCGGGAGCCCTGGTCGTGGATTCGAATCTCGAGGTCGCGAATCTCGCCGGGGCGAACATGACTGGTGCGAGCCTGGGTGGTTCGTATCTGTGGATGGCGCGGATGCAGGAAGCCATCCTGGATCGGGCATCCGCACCCCGAGCCACCTTCACGCTCGTGAATGCCCGCTCCGCGATGTTCTTCAACGCCGATCTCGCCGGCGCACGGTTCAACGCTGCGGACCTCTACGGCGCGTTCCTCGTGAACGCGGACCTCACCAGTACCACGTTCCGCGACGCCGTGCTGATCAAGGCAAACCTCTCCGGCGCCGCGACCGCGGGCGTGATCCTGTCGGGTGCCGCATGGGGTGGAACGGTCTGCCCCAGCGGGGTGCAGGCACCATCGCCGGCGTCGTGCGGAATCCCGTAGCCCGTCGGCCACCGGTACCTGCGCCGCACGGCTGCCGGTGCAGTGGATGACGGATGAGCGACGGTGAACCACCGTGGGACGCCCGCGGTCGCGGAGCTTCCGGAATTGACCGGCGTGCGATGAGCCGGGCGGTAACCCGGGTTCTCCTCGCCCTGCCAACGCGTTCGGGCCACCCCCGTGAGCCTGGGTTTGCGATACTCGGCGCATGGGCTCAATGCCGCACTCCCCCGCCAGTCGCCGGATAGCGCGCTCGGGTGGCGCACGGGTCGGCCTGCTGGGCGCGCTCGTGATGCTCGGCGTTGGCGCGCACGCATCCGGCTCGCCGGTGCCGTCGTTCTCCAACGCGGATGTGCCATGCGCGTGGCCCGTGGAGAGCACGCCGCTCAAGGCGAACGTGGCGTATCCGGATTCCAACGCCACCTACTGGACGACGCCGTACGTCGCCGAGCCGGGCCTGTCCATCACGCTCTCCGGCACGTTCCCGTCCGCTCGCTTCTTCGGTATCGACGTCTATTCGAGCAATGCGCAGTCGATCGCCTATCGCAACGCCCCGTCGTCGCTGTCGGACTTCCAGATCGTCCCGGACGCCGGATCGCAGAATCCATGGGTCACCGCCGGTGCGCTGAGCGGCACCTACACGGTGCGTCTCTCCCGTGCGGCGCGCGCGGGCTCGGTCAATACGCTTCCCATCGCGCCCCGGGTGCCGACCGCACCGCTGGTCCCGGGGCTTCCCAGGACGACCGGATTCGTGATGCTGCGCGTGTACCTGCCGCAGGGCGGGAACGCCGACGATGCGTCCGTGGTGCCGCTGCCCTCGCTCACGTTCCGCCGGCGCGGGAGTGCTCCCCGCACCCTCATGCCGTGCGCGCGGGCGCAGGCGACCGCCCGGGGATCGAGCAGGATCCGCTCCCCGAAGATGCGCGTGCTGATGGCACGGTTCCTCGGCGGACGCGATGTCTTCGCCGCCAAGACATGCGACAGCCTGAGGAAGCGCCGCACCGGCACGACCACGTGTCCGCCACCGCTCCAGTTCTTCCGTGCCGGGGGCACCGCCACGCCGTTCCCGAACGCGATAAGCGGGTATGCCGCTGCCCTCTACACGCCGGCCCCGGGCTACATCACGGTCGTGCGCGCGACGATGCCGCAGAGCGCCGTCGCGGCAGGCAGCGCCCCCGCGCCCTGGCCGGCTCCCGGGGATCAGCTGCGGTATTGGTCGGTGTGCAACTACGTCTACCAGGTGCCCTTCCCCGTGGTGAAGTCCGGCACCCAGATGGGGTGCCTTGCCGATCAGCAGTTCCCGGCACTCGGCTCCGGCAACACGGCGACGGTGGCCATCTCGTCGGTCGCGGATCGGCCGGTGATCACGCGCGATCCCGCATCCGGAGTCGCGTGGCTCCCGACCTCGCCCACTGCCACGGCCGCGCGTGAGCTGGTCGCCGTGCGGAACATGCTCGCGGTGCCGGGCTTCAGCCAGGGCGCCATGGACGTCGGCGCGTACAACAGCCCCTCATCGGCCGCGGCGACGATGGGCCCGTACTACCCCAGCGCCACGCAGTGCACCACGGCCACCTTCGCGGCCGGCGGTGTGGAGGGGTGCTTCCAGTCGCCGGCGAGCCCCCCTGCCACCCCGGCCCGCCGCCGCGCACGGAGGTAGCCCGCCACATGGCCTCGCACACCGCCGTCACGCTGCTCGACGGGCGTATCCGCTTCCTCGCCGTGGGCGCGGAGACCGGCGGGCGGCTGCTCCTCACGGAGCAGATATTCCCCGCGGGCGGGGGACCGCCGCTGCACACGCATCCCATGGCCGAGGTTTTCCACGTGCTCGAGGGGGTGGTGGAGGTGCTGGTACGGCACCCGGGTGCCGAGTCGGTGAGCGTGGAGCGGCTGGAGGCGGGCCACACCACGTGCGTTCCGCTGGGCGCGGTCCACACGTTCCGGCCCGTCGGCGCGCCGATCAACCGGCTCATCGCCGCCTTCACCCCCGCCGGGACCGGAGAGGACTTCTTCCGTGATGCGGGCACGCCCTACGACGGCCCGTTCGAGCTCCCCGCTCACCCCGTGGTGGACGAGGCGGCGGTCCGCCGGGTGCTCCAGGCGATGGCCCGGCACGACTTCGTGGTGGAGGGATGACGCCGCCGGGCCCGGCCGCGAAGGCGCGGACCACGACTGATGTCCCGCGGGCGATGCGCACACTGCTGATCATCGGGCTCGCCGCGTCGGCCGTGCTCGTCGCCGGCTGCTCGGCCGGCGGGGATGGCGCGAATCAGGTCCCGGCAGTGCTCTCCACCGAGGATGCGCGGGACATCCTGCCCGGCCCGCAGGGCAACTTCGTGGTGATGGTGCACCTGCGGCCCGGCGGCTCGACCATTCCGTTCGTCATGCGCACGCCGCGCGAGGCCCGTTCGCTTGCCGCCTCGCTGGCAGACGACATCCCCGCCTTCGTCGTGGACGTCCCGGCCGGCGCCGCCCAGCCCCTCGTGGGCGCCGACCTGCCGTGGCAGGGCGCGATCATCTCGTCGGAGTCCCGCCTTGCGCCCGCGCGCCTGGCCGAGACCGCCGACCAGCTGGCTGTCGATGCCCAGGTGGCCGGGGGCCGCATGACGGTCGACGCGTCGATCACGGCGTGGACCCAGCGCAATCCGTCGCACATGGCGGGTGCCTACGTGATCCGTGGCGACGCCTGCGTCGCGGTCGTCGCCCGGCAGGCGCCGGGCAACCAGTGGCTCCTCACCGCGGTTCCGGAATGGACCGACGCGGCGGCGGTCCGGGATCTGGCCGACCTGCCCGGACCCCTTGTCCTCTCCGACTCCACGAGGCTCAACCCGTCGCGCATCGAGGCGTGCCGGCCGGGCACCGAGGTGCCGTAGCCACGCACTCGCCACCGCGCCCCCGGGAGACATGCCGATCAGGGGCTCGGTGCCTCGCCGACCCCCCGCCGTGCCGGTCACGGGGCTCGGACCCGCTCTCCTTGCGATGCACGCGGGGACGCGTTTAGGTTCCGGTGCATCCGGGAATGGGAGCCAGAAGTGATCACGAGCACCATCATCGCCGTGTCCGCGTGCCCCCGCGGCGCATGATGTCCCGCCTTCTCGCCCTGACCATCACCGCCGCCGTCGCCCTTGGGGCCGCGGGGGGCGCGAGCGCGGGCAACGTCGTCACGTGGGACCCGCGTGGGAAGTACGCCAGCGGGGGAGTTCTGCAGGGGGGCAATCCCTTCAGCTACACCTACGGGGTGAACGGCAGGATGCGCACCTGCACCCTCACCCGGGGGGCCACGTGCGTCGGAGCCCGGTTGCGCGGCCGGGTGAAGCACCACGGTGATCTGCGCAAGGCCAACCTGCGCCGCGCCGACCTTCGCTTCGCAGACCTTCGCGGGGCCAACCTCGCGGGTGCTGATCTGCGGAGCGCGAACCTGAGGTACGCGGACCTGCGCGGGGCGAACCTGAGGGGAGCGAAGTTCCAGTATGCGCGGCCGGTGCATGGAGCGCAGGCGAAGCGAAGCAACGACACGCCGTCGTGCGCGCCCACCTGTCAGGGGGCGAACCTGGCCGGCGCGAACCTGACCGGCGCGAACCTGGCCGGCTCGTACCTCTACCAGGCGAACCTTTCCGGCGCGAACCTGACCGGCGCGAACCTCCTCTACGCGTCCCTGAACGGCGCGTCCCTGAAGAGCGCAAACCTTTCCGGCGCGAACCTGACCTACGCGATCCTGGCCTTCGTGAACCTCGCCGGTGCGACCCTGACCAGCGCGGACCTGTGGTGGGCGGACTTGACCGGCGCGAACCTCACCGGCGCGAACCTGACCGGCGCGAAGTGGAACGACACCCGCTGCCCCGACGGCACCAGGACCTCCACCGGCTGCTCGACCTAGCGGCGAATCGGCGGCGTCTGGGGGATTCGCCGCCCTGGCGGGTCGCATGTTCGGCTCGCGTGGGGAAGAAGCGAGGCCACGCCCCCCGGCGTTGGGCCCCGGAACGCCGAAAGCCCCGCGCGTGCGGGGCCTTCGTCTTACGGGAGTGACGGGACTTGAACCCGCGACCTCAGGATTGACAGTCCTGCGCTCTAACCACCTGAGCTACACCCCCGGGTTGCTCCGGTCGAGCAATGGGCGGTGACGGATTTGAACCGCCGGCCCCCTGCGTGTAAAGCAGGTGCTCTACCAACTGAGCTAACCGCCCCAACGGGCCGGGGGACAGTAGCAGTCAGGTGATCCAGTCGGGTGCCGGTGCGGACTCGGCGATCACCGCCACCAGCTCGTCGGCCACCTCCCGCGGATCGCGCCCCTGCGCCAGCCCCGGGGGGTCGCCCGCCAGCGGCCGCGTGGCCAGGCCGGTCTCCATGTGCGGCGGCCGGGCGTCGACCACGCGAATGCCCGCGCGGCGCATCTCGCGGCGGAACGCGGTGTCGAACGCGGTGAGCCCGGCCTTGGCTGCCGAGTACGCCGCGAGCCCCGCCATGGGCTGGTCGGCCACCACGGCGGATACCTGCGCGATCACGCCGCCCGCCGCCAGGTGGCGGGTAGCGGCGCGCGAAACCAGGATAGGCGCCACCAGGTCGAGGTCCACCAGTTGGCGCAGCACGGCCTCGTCGAGGTCGGCCACCGGTCCGAACGCGACCGCGCCCGCCGACATGACCACCACGTCCAGGCCACCGAGCTGCGCGGCGCCCTCGTCCAGCACGCGGTCGACCACCCCGTGCTCGGTCAGGTCGCCCTGTAGCGGGTGGGCTCCGAGCTCCGAGGCCAGGGCCTGCAGGCGGGCGCCGTCGCGGCCGTGCACCGCGAGCGACGCACCGGACGCCGCCAGGGATCGCGCGATCTCGGCGCCGAACCCTCCCGTCGCCCCAAGTACCACGGCCCGCGCACCCGTCATTTCCATGAGGCCACCATACGACGCCCGGGCTGTCCGGGGCCGTGGGAACGGGCCGCCGCCCCCATATGCTGCACACCATGACGCACGACGAGCGCACCGATGTGACTCCCCAGGGCGATCGCGCCGTCCGCCTGCAACGGGTGTTCGCGGCGCCGCCCGAGGTCCTGTGGGACGTCGTCACCGACGCCACCCTGATCCCGCGGTGGTGGGGGCCTGCGCATCACGCCCCGCGCGTGGTGGAGATGGACGTGCGGCCGGGGGGTCGCTGGCGCTTCGAGATGGACGCCCACGGCACCGTCTTCGGCTTTGGCGGCGAATACCTGCATGTGGAGCGCCCCGGCCTGCTGGTGCAGACCTTCGTGTTCGATCCCTACCCCGACGCCGGCGCGCGCGAGGAGATGCGCCTGGCCGCGCATGGTGATGGCCACGCCCTCCTCACGGTGGACATCATCCATCCCACGCCGGAGGGGCGCGATGCGCAACTGGCCGGGGGCATGGCCGAGGGGATGCAGGAGACCCATCGCCGACTGGCCGCGCTGGTGGCCGAGAGGATGTCCTGACCGAACGTCCAGACAGGGAACACACCCGCTGGCGGCGAATGCCCTGCTGGTGATACCTTCGACAGGACGAGAGACGAAGCGAACGGGCACCGGCCCGGTTCCTCACGAGGAGGGACGCACATGAGCACCATGCACGCGGGACGAGACCGCGTGGCCACCGAGGGAGTGGTGGCCCACTACAGCAGGGGCGGGTTCGGCCAGTACCACCGCCTCGATTGCCCGGAGGCACCCCACCGCGGGGACCCGGGCGTGCGCGACACCATCCACGGGCCGTGGCGGTACCTGTCGGCTCACTGGGCGCCCTGCCCGGTATGCCGCCCGCCGGCCGCTGCCGCGGACGGTGAATCCGGCGCGCAGGCTGCCTGACCCCTCGCGGGGCCAGGTAGCCTCACGCATCCTGGCCCCCATCGTCTAGTGGTCCAGGACGCCGCCCTTTCACGGCGGTAGCGCGGGTTCGAATCCCGCTGGGGGTACTCGCTAGGTCACCCGGATGCTGCCCTTCATGCCGGCGGCGTGCGGGGTGCACACGTAACGGGCGGTGCCCTTCTTCAGCGTCACGGTCACGGTTCGCGACCCGCTGCTGAAGATCGGCGTGCCCCTGCGCGGCGTGGACTTCGACTTGAGGAACACCAGGTTGTGGCCGATGCCGGAGTTGTTGACGTACCGGAACGTGTACCTACCGGCCTTGAGGGTCCTGGGCATGCCGGTGAACGCGAAGGGCGACGACTTGGGCGTGGTGACCGTGATCGTCCTCTTCTGCGCGAGGGCCGGTGAGGCGGCGCCGGCGAGTGCCACGGCGGAGATCGCGGCGACGGCGGTCGAGCGGCTGCGGATTCCCATCGGTGGGTCCTTTCCGTGACCAATACGAGCCTCCACGGTATGCCCGCTCGGGCCGTGCGGAGAGGGGATCGGTTGCGGGGTGTCCCGGCGGGGGCGTGACGACCGTCCATGAAGGTCCCCGCGATGGCATCCCCACCACCCCGGCGCCGCCCATGTCTGGTGGAATCATCGCTGGTTACCGCGCCACCACGAGAGAGGCCCCATGGCAGACCTGCCGCCCATCCCGCCGATGCCGAAGTTCCTGACGGCGTTCATCACCACCACCGTGTGCGTGGTGGTTGCCGTCGTCGTGCTGATCCTCGTCTTCAACTCGGTCTGATCCGGGGGCGCCCGCCGGCGCTCACCCCACGGCCACCCCCGCGGCGAACCCGGCCGCGGCCAGCATGAACCCCCCGACCACCGGCCCCACCAGGTTGAGCAGGGCGTCCGCGTAGCGGCCGCGCATGGCCAGCGCGTCTGTCTCGAGCATCCACGTCGAGAACGTGGTGTACGAGCCCAGGAATCCCGCGCCGAGCACCAGCACGATCCGGTCACCCGGCGCCGCGCCCACCAGCAGGCCCAGCAGGAACGCCCCCGCAAGGTTGACGGCCAGCACGCCCCACGGGGCGCCCGCGCCGAGGCGCGTGGCCATCACCCGTCCGGTGCCATGCCGGGCCAGCGCTCCCAGGGCCCCCGCGGGAGCCGCCAGCACCCACGCGAGCGCGTTCATGGGATGACCGCCTGCGCGAGGCGACGCGTGGCCACCACGGCGATCATTCCCAGCAGCAGCGACGCCACCACGTACAGGGCCGCGGTGGCCGGAAGGCCGCCGCGCACCAACAGCAGGGCCTCCACCTGGACGGCGGCGAAGGTCGTGAGCGAACCGCAGAAGCCCACGCCCACCATGGGGTGCAGCCAGTGCGGCAGGCGTGGCCGCCATGCGATGATCGCGGCAAGCGCCGCGAGCAGGACGGTGCCGACGACGTTCACCAGCAGCGTCGCCACGGGCCAGTCGCCCGCGGGCAGTCCCTCGGCCAGTCCCGCGCGCGCGAGTGCGCCAATGGCACCGCCCACGGCGATCGCGATCAGTGCCTGCGCGCGAGGGCTCACCGGCAGAGACTACGTGCGTGGTCACGTACCATCCGCTCCCATGCGCATCCGACCCGTCCTCGCAATCGCCGTCGCCGCCGCCTCGCTGGGGGTGGCGCTGCCCGTCGTCGCCCAGGCCAGGCAGGTCGTGGCCACCGGCGGATCGCTGGCCTCGATCACCGGGTCGGCATCTCCGTACGGGGTGCCGCAGGCACGCGGTGCATCGCTGGCGGCGCAGCAGTCGCGCCCGGGGCCGGTGCGCGTGCGGCTGCACCTGGCCGACGACCAGAGCACCAACCAGATGGGCATCAACCAGATGATCGGCTTCACCGGCGCCCGCGTGGCCGCCGTCCTCGGCCCCACGCTGTCGGGCGTGGCCGCCGCCGCCGATCCCATCGCGGGTGCCGCCGGCATCCCGGTGCTGGGCGTCACCAACACCACCCTCGACATGGCGGATGCGGGACCCACCTTCTGGCGCGTGAGCCTGTCCGAGAACCGGCTCATCCCGGCCTCGGTGGCCTACGCCAACGACAAGCGCGGGATCACCACGGCGTCACTGGTGTCGGTGACCGGCGACGGCTACTCCGAGGGGGCAGCGCAGGCATTCCGCGTGGCCGCCGCGCAGCAGGGCATTCGCCTCCTGGCCGACGTGTCCATGCCCACTGGCTCATCCGGCGCGGCGTCGCTGATCGCCCAGGCGACCGCGCCCGGCCCGCAGGCCATCTTCTTCGCGGCGCGCAGCCGTGATGCGGTGAACCTGGTGGTGGCCGCCGGGGGCTCGGGCGCGGTGAAGGTGGGGGGCAACGGCTACAACACCCCCGACGTGCTGGGGGCCGCGGGCCGCGCCACCGACGGGCTCATCGTGAGCGCGTCGTGGAACCCCGGCCGCCGCGACGCCGCGAGCCGGGCGTTCATCCGCGCGTACCGGGCGAAGTATCGCGCCACCCCGGATGCCTTCGCCGCGCAGGGCTACGCGGGGGTGCAGTTGCTCGAGGCCGCGGCCACCGCGGGACGGGGCGGCACGCCCGACCGGGTGCTGGCTGGCCTGCGCAGGCTGCGCGCGGTTCCCTCCGTGCTCGGCACCATGCGGTTCACGCGCGGGGTGCGCGAGGCCGTGTACCCCGCCACGGTCCAGGTGGTGCGGAACGGGCGCCTCACCCTTGCCCCGTAGGGCCTAGGGAGCCGGGGCCTCCATCTGGTCGGCCACCCGGCGCTTGACCCGCGCCAGCATCCCGGCCATCCCGCGCATGCGCAGCGGGGTGACCAGCTCCTCGAGCCCCATCGACAGGTAGAAGTCGTTGGGGGTGGCCAGTACCTCCTCGGGCGTGGCGCCGTCCAGTCCCTGGTGCAGCACCGACGCGAACCCGCGCGACGTGGGTGCCTCGGGTGGTGCGTCGAAGTACAGGCGCACCGCGTCCGGGTGCACGTCGACCGCCAGGAAGAGCGGCGCCTGGCACTCCTCCACCGGCTCCATCGCGTCGCGATCGTCCTCCAGTCTCTGCGGGAGCGGGGGCAGGGCATTGGCGAACTCCAGGAGCAGTGGCAGCCGCAGCTCCCTGGGCGTGGAGGAGAACTCCTCGACGATCTCGTGGAGCGCGTCCCTCACTTCTCGATCGGCACGCGCACGGCGTTGCCCCATTCCACCCAGGAGCCGTCGTAGTTGCGGACGTTGTCGAAGCCCAGCAGGTGGGTGAGCACGAACCACGTGTGGCTCGACCGCTCGCCGATGCGGCAGTAGGCGATGACGTCGTCGCCCCTGTCCAGGCCCACCTCGCCCTCGTAGATGGCGGCGAGCTGGTCGGCGGGAAGGAACGTGCCATCCTCCTCGTTCGCCGCCCGGCGCCAGGGCACGTTGGCCGCGGTGGGGATGTGGCCACCGCGCAGCGCGCCCTCCTGCGGGTACTCCGGCATGTGCAGCAGCTCGCCCGAGTACTCCCCCGGTGACCGCACGTCCACGAGCTTGCCGTTGCCGATGTGCGCCAGCACCTGCTCGCGGTATGCGCGGATCACCGAGTCGTCGCGCTCGGCCACGGGGTAGTCGGCGGCGGCGGGGGAGGGGACGTCGGTGGTCATGGGGCGTCCCTCATCCACCCACTTCTTGCGGCCGCCGTCGAGCAGGCGCACGTCGGCGTGCCCGAACAGCGAGGTCACCCACAGGGCGTACGCGGCCCACCAGTTGTTCTGGTCGCCGTAGAAGACGATCGTGGTGTCGGGCGTGATGCCCTTGGCGCTCATCAGCGCCGCGAACCCCTGGGCGTCCACGTAGTCGCGCGTGAGCGGGTCGTTCAGGTCGGCATGCCAGTCGATCTTCACCGCACCGGGGATGTGCCCGGTGTCGTAGAGCAGGACGTCCTCGTCGCTTTCGGCCACCACCAGGCCGGGCTCCCCGAGATGGGCCTCGAGCCACTCCGTGGTGACAAGGCGCTCGGGGTGGGCGTAGGCCTGGATCTTCGGGTCCTGGTCGAACGGCACGGGCATCTGGCTATCTCCTGGGCGTCATCGGTCGCGGTAGTCCATAAGGATTATTGCAACACCAGCATCAACGATGTCTATCGAGTGTCACCGGCCATCGGCCGGGAAGTGCTGGTAGTCCTTGGTGCCGCTCCATCGTCCGCCCCGCTTCCAGCCCTCGCGCGCGAAGCTGCCGGTGGCCTTGCGGCAGATGGGCACGCGATCGCGGTAGAGGCTGCGGAAGATCCTCGCCGCCGCCCGCGGAAGTCGCGGTAGGCGGGCCGCACCACGCGCAGGTCGTCCAGGCCCACGGGGCACCCCGGCCGCGCGCCCGGGTCACGTGCTGCGCGCCCGCCGCCCGCCGGTCCACAGCAGGAGGGCCCCAGCCGCAGCAGCCACGATCGACCCGGCGAGCACGCCGATGCGCGCGGCGTCGGCGATGGATGGGTCGGTGAATGCCAGGTCGGTGATGAACAGCGATACCGTGAACCCGATACCGGCGATCAAGCCGATTCCCACCATCTGGCCCCAACGCGCGCCGCGGGGGATGGTGCCCAGTCCCGCCCGCACCACCAGCCATGCGCCCAGGGGGATGCCGATGGCCTTGCCCACGATCAGGCCCAGCGCGATGCCCAGGGCGGCATCCAGGGCGCCGTCGGCCGCGAGTGCACCGGCGCCGAACACGATGCCGGCGTTCGCGAGGGCGAAGATGGGGAGGATCACGAACGACGACCACGGATGAAGCGCATGCACGGTGCGCGAGAGCGGCGAGACAGCCTGGCGTGAGATCTCGGAGAGGTGCAGCCACGACTCGCTCTCGGCGTCGGGGCTTGCGGGGTCGTCGGAGGTCTCGTCGGCCACGCGACGCGCCTCGGCCGACACTGCGGCCGGTCGCTGCAGTGGCACGGCGGGCATCAGCAGCCCCACGGCCACGCCGGCGATCGTGGCGTGCACCCCCGACGCCGCGGTGAACGCCCACGCCAGCAGCCCCAGGGCGATGTAGGGGATCTTCGCCTGCACGTGGAGTCGCGTGAGAACCCAGAAGGCCACCAGCGCGGCCACGGCCGCCGCCAGCCACGCCCCGGACACACCGCTGGAGTAGGCAACGGCGATCACGATGATGGCCCCGATGTCGTCGATGACGGCCACGCCCAGCAGGAACGCCCACAGCGACGACGGCACGCGCGACCTGAGCGCGGCCAGCACCGCCAGCGCGAACGCCACGTCGGTGGCCATGGGGATTCCCCAGCCCGACTCGGCGGGGCCGCCCAGGTTGAAGGCCAGGTAGATGCCGGCGGGGAGCAGCATGCCGCCGAGGGCGGCCGCGAACGGCACGGCGGCGGCCTTGGGCGTGGACAGCTCCCCGATGGCCAGCTCGCGCTTGACCTCGAGGCCGATGAGCAGGAAGAACAGGGCCATCAGGCCGTCGTTCACCACCGCTGCCAGGTAGGTGTCGAGGATGTTGCCGTCCACGCCCAGCGTGATGGGCGTCTTCCAGAACGCCTCGTACCCGGCCGTGTCGATGTTGGCCCAGGCGATGGCCACGATGGTGGCCAGCAGCAGGGCCACGCCACCCGCCGCCTCCCATGCCATGAACGACCGGATGGGCCCTGCAACGATGCGTGCCGAACGACGCGGAGACTTCGCCCATGTGGGGATGACGGGGTGCTCGGGGTCGGACGCCACGTAAGCAGGCTAGCCCGTTCTGCTGATACACCTCCATGGGAATGGCACTACGCATCGTCACGCCGGCGTTCACCTTTCTGACCATTACGCTTGTAATGGTTGCGATCGCCGGAGCCGGAACCCTGCCCACCGCGGCAGGCGCCCAGCCCGTGGTGCTCACGGGCACCGTCACCCGCGTGGTGGACGGCGACACCATCCGGTTCCGCTCGCGCGGATTCGACAACACCATGCGGCTCATCGGAATCGACACGCCCGAGACCAAGCGCCCGGGCTATCCCGTGCAGTGCGGGGGCCCGGCGGCATCCGCCGCGGCCGCGCGCCTGATGCCCGTGGGGGCGACCATCCGCGTGGTGTCCGACCCCACGCAGGATGCCCGCGATCGCTACGGCCGTTTCCTGGGATACGTGTATCGCAAGGGGCGCGGCGGGCCGCGTGGGTCGGTGAACTACGCCCTGGTGCGCCGCGGCTTCGCCAAGACCTACGTGTACGGCCGTATTCCGTTCCGGTACGCCGGCGCGTTCCTGGCCGCGGAGATCGCGGCGAAGCGCGGCCGGCGGGGGGTGTGGGGCCCGCCGTGCAACGGCAACACCACCAAGCCGCAGTACGCGCCGCCGCGCCGCCCTGCCGGGTCGGCCACCCGGTGCGACCCCAACTACGCGGGTGCGTGCATCGCCCCCGCGCCGCCCGACCTCGACTGCTCCGACATCACCGCGCGGCGGTTCCGGGTGGTCGGCATCGACGTCCACCGGTTCGACAGCGACGGCGACGGCATTGCCTGCGAGGGGCGGCGCTAGGGCGCCGCGGCCCTAGGTGCGCACGGCGCCCGCGGTGCCGTTGGGCACCAGACGGGTCGCAGCCCCACCCTCCTCGGCCAGGTTCCATGCCGAGTTGACCAGCCCCACGTGCGAGAACGCCTGCGGGAAGTTGCCGAGCATCAGGCCGGTGTCGGGATCCCACTGCTCGGCCATCAGCCCCACGTCGTTGCGCAGGTCGAGCAGCCGTGCGAACAACTCGCGCGCCTCCTGATGACGACCGGCCATGGCCAGGTTGTCCACCAGCCAGTAGGTGCACAGCAGGAACGCCCCCTCGCCCGCCGGGAGCCCGTCCACGCCCTCGCTTCCCACGTCCGAGTAGCGCATGACCAGGCCGTCGCGCGTGAGGTCGCGCGCAATGGCGTCCATGGTGCCCAGCACGCGCGGGTCGGTGGCGGGCAGGAACCCCACGAGCGGGATCATGAGCAGGCTGGCGTCGAGCCGCCGCACGTCGTACGCCTGCACGAAGGCCCCCAGCCCGGGGTCGAAGCCCTCGCGGCACACTTCCTGGTGGATCTCGGCGCGGGCGGCCTTCCAGCGGTCGGTGGGGCCGTCGAGCCCGGACTCCTCCACCGCGCTGATCGCGCGGTCGAACGCCACCCACGCCATCACCTTCGAGTGCGTGAAGTGCCGCCGCGGGCCGCGGACCTCCCAGATGCCCTCATCGGGCTCGCGCCAGCGCGATTCCAGCGCCTCCATCAGCGCGAGCTCCAGCGACCAGGCGTCCGGGTCGGGATCCACGCCGATGCGGCGCGCCACGTGCAAGGAGTCCATCACCTCGCCGTAGACGTCCATCTGGAACTGGTCCACGGCCGCGTTGCCCACCCGCACGGGGCGCGAGGCCGCGTAGCCCGGCAGCCAGGGCACCTCCCACTCGGCAAGGCGCCGCTCGCCCCCCGCGCCGTACATGATCTGGATGTCCTCGGGGTCGCCGGCCACCGCACGCAGCAGCCAGTCGCGCCACGCCACGGCCTCGCGCGTGTACCCGCCCAGCATCAGGGCGTACAGCGTGAACGACGCATCGCGCAGCCAGCCGTACCGGTAGTCCCAGTTGCGCACGCCGCCCATCTGCTCGGGCAACGACGTGGTGGCGGCCGCGATGATCGCGCCGGTGGGTGCGTACGACAGTGCCTTCAGCGTGATGAGCGAGCGCACCACGGGCTCGCGCCACTCGCCCTGGAACGGGCACCGGGAGCTCCAGCCCTCCCACCACGACAGCGCCTCGGCCAGCGCGTGCTCGGGGTCGGGGCCCGCGGGCGCGGGCAGGTGCGAGTCGTGGTGATTGAGGGTCATGCCCACCCGCTGGCCGGGCCGGATGGTGAAGCGCGCCACCATGTCGCCCTCCACCCGGCCGTGGTGCACCGGCGACACCAGCCGCAGCGCCTCGGGCCCCGAGATGAGATCGGCGCCCTCGGGCAGGTGCCGCACCCACGGACGGGTTCGGCCGTATTCGAACCGCGCGGACACCACCGACTCCATGGGCACGGCGCCGTCCACGCCCTCAACGATCCGCACGATGCACGGTCCGGTGGGCTCGGGAGACATGAAGTCGATGAGCCGCACGCTGCCCTCGTCGGCCTGCAGGGTGGTCTCGAGCACGAGGGTCTCGCCCATGTAGCGACGGCGTGACGCGCGCACCCCCGACGCCGGGGCGATGCGCCACTCGCCGTTGTCCGGGTCGCCGAGCAGCGAGCAGAACACCGCCGCGCCGTCGAACCGGGGCGTGCAGAACCAGTCGATGGCGCCGTCGCGCGAGACCAGCGCACATGTGCGCTTGTCACCGATGAGCGCGTGGTCCTCGATGCGCCGGGCATGGTTCACGGCCGCCACTATCCCAGATGATCCGGCGCATGAGGCACCATGTGGGGCGTGGACGTGCAATTCGCAGAGGGCCCGGGGGACATGCTCACCTGGATCGCCTCGGACCCGGGCTTCATGCAGCGGGCCGCGCATGCGCTGACCGATGGCGCGCGCACGTGGCTGGTGGACCCCGTGGACCACCCGGATGTCCGTGCCCGGCTCGCCGGCATGCCGCCCGTCGCCGCCGTCCTGCAGTTGCTCGATCGGCATGGGCGTGACTGCGCCGGCATGGCCGACCAGCTCCGGGTGCCCCTGCTGGTCACCCCGCGCCACCGCCCGGACGACGCCCCGTTCGAGGTCATCGTGGTCCGTGACGGGCGCGGCTGGCACGAGTCGGCCCTGTGGTGGCCCGAGCGCTCCGCGCTGGTGGTGGCCGAGGCCCTGGGCACCCCTCCGTACTTCCGCTCCCGCCCCGACCAGGTGATCGGCCCGCATCCCATGATGCGGCTGTCGCCGCCGCGCATGCTCGCGGGGTTCCCGGCGCGGCACGTGCTGATGGGCCACGGGCATCCAGTGCACCGGGACGATGCCGGCGCACTGGTGGACGACGCCATCGCCCACGCGCGCGGGTCGTCCCCCCGCTGGCTGCTATCGCTGGCCACGGGGTCGGTGCGGCGGGCCGACCGCTAGTGCCCGCGCCCGCGGTGCCGCGGTGGAGGACCCGTCTCACCGCACTGCCGTGGTGGGCCTGGCTGGGCGTGCCGCTCCTCGCGTGGCTGGCATCGCGCGCCTTCGTGATGGTGCTCGGCGTCATCGCCAGCCTCACGTTCGGCCGCGCCGAGATCGGGCTCGACCAGGCCGTGCCGCGGGCGCTCAACCTGTTCGGCTCGTGGGACACCACGTGGTACCTCGACATCGCGCGCCGCGGCTACGCATTCGACGTGGGCCAGGTGGGGCAGGTGTTCACCAACGTGGCGTTCTTCCCGTTGGTGCCGCTCATCATGGCTGCCGCCCTTGCGCTGGGCCTCAACCCGTTCTGGCTGGCGGTCATCGCATCGAACGGGATGTTCCTCGTGGCCCTCGTTGCCCTCTACAACCTCACCAAGGGCCGGTTCGGCGCTGCCATGGCCGTGCGCGCCACGTGGGTGCTGGCGCTCGCGCCGCCCGCCGTGGCGGCGTCCATGGCGTACACCGAGGGCCTTGCCCTGGGCCTCGCCGTGCTGGCGGGATACCTGGCGTGGAAGGGGCATTTCGGCTGGGCCGGGTCGGTGGCCGCAATCGCCGTGCTCACGCGCCCCACCGGGGTGCTGGCGGTGGTGCCGGTGCTCATGCTGGCGTTCTATGCGGGGGACGAGGGGCGCCGCGCGCGCCTGATCAAGGCCGTTGCGCCCGCGGCCGTGGTGATGGTGGCCTTCCTCGGGTACATGCAGGTCCGCCAGGGCGCGTGGAGCCTGCCGTTGCAGGCACAGGCCGCATGGGGTCGCGGGCAGCTGGGCGTGGGCCTGCTCTCGCTGCTGCCCGCCGACGTGGGGCAGGCGCTCGGTGGGCTCTTCGGCGGCGACCTCATCGGGTCGCGCGACCTGCTGGGCAAGGAAACCATCGCCGAGCTCTCGGGCCTGTCGGTGGGCGACTGGACCGCCGTGCTGCGCGACGTGCTCTTCGGGGTGCTGTACGTGTTCCTGCTGGCCCGGCTGTGGCGCAGCGAGGGCGGCCTGCGCTCGCCCTGGGTGCTCTACGCCTTCCTCGTGCTGGTGGTGCCGTTGTCGAGCGGCTCGGTGACCTCGCTGGCCCGGCTGGGCCTCCTGGCCTACCCGCTGGCGTGGCCCATGGCGCAGTGGCTGGGGGAGGGCACCCCCGCCCGGCGCCGCTGGACACTGGTGGTGGCGCTGGTGGTGATCGCCCTCATGGTGGCCCAGTTGGCGGGCCAGTCGCCCTAGGGCGCTACCGCTCCTCCTGCATCATCACGGTGGGGCGCCCCACGATGAGCGGGTCGAGCGCCCCGATGCGGTCGCGGTCCTTGCCGGTGTAGGGCAGGCGGTGCAGCACGTACCGAAGGGCGTTCAGCCGCGCGCGCTTCTTGCAGTCCGACTTGATGCAGATCCACGGCGCGTCCTCGGTATCGGTGTGGAGGAACATGGCCTCCTTGGCCAGCGTGTAGTCGTCCCACTTGTCGAGCGATGCCAGGTCGATGGGCGACAGCTTCCACTGCTTGAGCGGGTGGCGCTGGCGCTCGGCGAACCGGCGCTGCTGCTCCTCCTGGCTCACCGAGAACCAGAACTTGATGAGGTGGGTTCCGCTGTGCACCAGCTGGCGCTCGAACTCCGGTGCCTGGCGCATGAACTCCGCGTATTCCTCGTCGGAGCAGAAGCCCATCACGCGCTCCACCCCTGCGCGGTTGTACCAGGAGCGGTCGAACAGCACCATCTCGCCGGCGGTGGGGAGGTGCTCGATGTAGCGCTGGAAGTACCACTGCCCGCGCTCGATCTCGGTGGGCTTCTCCAGCGCCACCACGCGCGCGCCGCGCGGGTTGAGGTGCTCCATGAACCGCTTGATGGTGCCGCCCTTGCCCGCGGCGTCGCGGCCCTCGAACACGATCACCACGCGCTGGCCGGTCTCGCGAACCCACGCCTGCAGCTTCAGGAGCTCCACCTGCAGCCGGTACTTCTGCTTCTCGTACGCCTTGCGGCGCATGAGGTTGCGATACGGGTACACCGCGGTGCGCCAGTCGGGCACCAGCTCGTCGTCGCCGTGCACGGGTGGCACGCCGAACACGGGCTCGTCCTCCTCGAGCAGGGCGTGCCCCAGCGCCTGGAGGTCGTCGGCCGAGCGCCCATCCGCCACGGCCTGCAGCCATGTGGCCACGGCCTGCAGGTCGTCCGCCCCCGCGCCCTGCAGCACGTCGCGCACGGCGTTCACCAACTGGCCCTGCGCGCTCTCGGTTTCCTGCCCCACCTCGAAGGCCTCGATGGCCTGTTCCGACAGGTCCGGCGCCCGATCACCCTTGCTCGCGTGGCGTGCCATGCCCTGAACCTACCGCGCGATGGCCCCCATCACGTAGTCCAGGCACTGCGTGAGGCGACGAGTGTCATCGGGGGTCACGGCCGGGAAGGTGGCGATGCGCACCTGGTTGCGGCCCAGCTTGCGGTAGGCGTCGGTGTCCACCACGCCGTTTGCCCTCAGGATGGCGCTGACCTGCGTGGCGTCCACGCGGTCGTCGAGGTCGATGGTCACCACCACCGGGCTGCGCATGGCGGGGTCGGCCACGAACGGCGTGGCGAGCTCGTGGGCCTCCGCCCAGTCGTAGAGCACGCCCGACGACTCACGCGTGCGGGCCTCGGCCCAGGCGAGGCCGCCCTGGCCCAGGATCCACTCCACCTGCTCCACCAGCAGGAAGATCGTGGCGAGCGCCGGCGTGTTGTAGGTCTGGTCCTTCACCGAGTTGTCGCGGGCGATCAGCAGGTCGAGCGAGGCCGGCGCCCAGCGGTCGGCCAGGTCGTCGATGCGCTGGAGGGCGGCGGGCGAGCAGGCGGCCAGCCACAGGCCGCCGTCGCTGGCCAGCGCCTTCTGCGGCGACAGGTAGTAGACGTCGAACTCGTGGGCGTCCACCTGCATGCCGCCCGCGGCCGAGGTTGCGTCCACCAGCACCAGGGCGTCCGCGTCCGCCCCCGCGGGCCGGGCGACCGGCATGCACACGCCGGTGGAGGTCTCGTTCTGCGTCAGCGCGTAGGCGTCCGCGCCGGGAACCGCCACCACCTGCGGGTGACTCCCCGGCTCGCAGGCCACCGTGGTGGCGGTGGCCACGTGGGGCGCCTCGGCCATGGCCTGCGCGAACTTCGACGAGAACTCGCCGAACACCGCGTGGTGGCTGTGCTCGCGCACCAGGCGGAACCCCGCGACGTCCCAGAACGCCGTGGCCCCCCCGTTGCCCAATAGCACCTCGTAGCCGTCGGGCAGCCCCAGCAGCTCGGCCATGCCGCGTCGCGCCCGGGCCACCACGTCCTTCACGGTCTTCTGGCGGTGGGACGTGCCCATGTACGACGTCCCGGTCCCGGCCAGGGCGCGCAGCGCCTCCACGCGCACCTTCGACGGGCCGCTGCCGAACCTGCCGTCGGCGGGCAGTAATTCAAGGGGAATGCGGATATCGGCGGTCTGGTCGCTCATGGCGAGGGAACATACAGGGGGCAGGGGCGCACCGCGGTGGCGGAGAATATGGGGTGCATGCCGTCGCGAAACAGGATCCTTGCCACCACCGTCGCCGGGGTCGCCGTGGCCCTGCTGGCCATCCCGGCCGCCGCATCGGCGGCCAACGAGGACGTGGCCTTCGAGGCGGCGGGGGTGATGCGCCATGCCATCATCAGCGCGCCGGCCAGGACGCGGGCCGGGGCGCGGCCGCCCGTCGTGCTGGTGTTCCCGCGCGAGGGCACCACGGCCCAGGACGCACTCGACAGGTTCGGGTACTCCGTGCATCGCGCAGGCGCCGTGGCGGTGGCCATGGATGCCCTGCCCTGCGCCGCGCTGGCCAACCAGCCATGCTGGTACCCCATGCAGGCCGACCGCCGGGCGGCCGATGCCACCGCGGTGGCGGAGCTCATCAACGTGCTCGACCGACGCACCGACATGGACAGCACGCGCCTGGTGAGCATGGGCGAGTCGAGCGGTGCGGCATTCGCCGTGAGCATGACCATGGGCCTGCCCGGGCGCATTGACGGCGCCCTCGGCGTGACGGCCTTCGACCCCACGCGCCCCGTGGTGCTGGACCCGGCCACCCAGCAGGTGATGTTCCCGCTCCAGCTTGCCGGCAACTCCCGCATCCGCGCCCAGCGCAACCGCCAGCACATCACGCTCATGCGCGGATCGGCCGACACCACCGTGTCGCCGCGGCTCACCATGCAGCTGCGCAACCGCTTGGCACGTGCCGGCTGGACCAACGACTACCTCCGGCTCATCACCGTGCCGAACGCCCAGTTCGCGTCGCCCGCGCTGGCCGCCCCGCGTCGGATCACGCCCGCCCTTCGGGACCTCATCCGCCACACGCTCGAGCTCGACGTGCCCCGCGGACAGGTGCAGCGCCTCGCCGCCCTCGGCTACCTGCCCGCCAAGGCCACGCCGTCGAACACCTCCGACTACGCGCGGTCGCAGGCCATCATGGCGTTCCAGGGGTGGAGCAGGCTGCCGCGCACCGGGAAGGCAGACGCCCAGACGCAGAAGCGCCTCGCCACGGCGGCCCGGCCCCAGGCCCGCCGCACGGGCGGCGGCAAGTGGCTCGAGGGCTACATCGATCGCCAGGTGGTTCTGCTGGTGCGGAACGGCAAGGTGGCACGCGCCATCCACTTCTCGAGCGGGCGGTCGGGCAACACCCCGCGCGGTGCCTTCTCGATCTTCCGCAAGGAACGCATGAGCTGGTCGATCCCCTTCAGTTCATGGATGCCCTATGCGTCGTACTTCGTCGGGGGCTTCGCATTCCACGAGTACCCCGACGTGCCGGGCTATCCCGCGTCCGCGGGCTGCGTGCGAATCGCCGCCCCGTTCGCGCCGTACCTGTACGACTTCGCCTCGTACGGCACGCGCGTGTACATCTCCTAGCGCCCGGTCCCGGGGCCGTCACGCGACGCGGGAATTCGCAGCGACGCCAGCAGCCCCAGGAACACGAACGCCGCGGCCGTCCAGCCCACCACCTGCACGGCGTCGGCGAACGACTGGTCGAGGGCCGGGGCGAGGGGCGCCGTCTCGGGCGCCCGGGAGAGGGCGGGTATCGCGGTGCCGGCGGACGACTTGACGGCGAAGGCCACCTCCTCGGCCTGCGCGGGCGGGACGCCCTGCGCCTCCACCGATGAGGTGACATGCGAGGTCACGGCCAGCGCCAGCGCCACCCCCAGCACAGCGGTGCCAAGCGCAGAGCCCACCTGGCGAAGCGTCGACTGCAGCGCGCTCGCCTGGCCCGACTCCGCCACCGGCACGTCCTGGAGCGCCACGTTGGTCAGCTGGGCCGTGGCGAAGCCCACGCCCAGGCCGTAGACCGCCAGCGGTGCCACGAAGACCCACGGCGACACCCCGGGCGCCACCACGAAGGCGAACCACAGGATCCCGGCGATCTCGAGCATCATCCCGAGCTGCACGATCCGGTGGCCGCCCAGCCTGCGTGACACCGGCGCCGCCACGCCTCCCGACACCAGCGCGCCCGCGGCGAGCGCCAGGATCACCAGCCCCGCCCCGAGCGCCGTCAGGCCGAGCACGTTCTGCAGGAAGAGCGGGATCACGAAGATCACGCCGAATTCCCCCAGCGACACGATGAGGGTGGTCACCCCGCCCCATCGGAACGTGGGCAGGCGGAACAGCGACAGGTCCACCAGCACGGCCCTGCCGCGCGACGAGCGCCACTGCGTCCACCCCACGAACGCCACGAGCAGCAGCAGCGAGGCGCCAATCGCCCACGGCACGGGCGATCCCGGCAGCGGCCACCAGCCGGGCGACTCCCCGGTGGCCGACCACCATCCGTATGTCTCGCCCTCGATCAGGCCGAACACCAGCAGCGCGAGGCCCCCGGACGAGAGCACCACGCCGAACCAGTCGCGCAGCCCCGGCGCGCCGGGTTCCTTCGACTCGGGGACGAGCAGGAGCGTGGTGACGACCACCACCAGCGCCAGAGGGGGGTTCACCCAAAAAATGAGGCGCCACGAGAAGTCGGTGGTGAGCCACCCGCCCAGCACGGGCCCCACCGCGGCCATTCCCGCGATGGTGGCGCCCCAGATCCCGAACGCCGCTGCGCGGTCACGGCCGTGGAAGTTGGCGTTCACCAGTGACAGGCTGGTGGGCAGGACCATGGCGCCTCCAACCCCCTGCAGCGCGCGCGCTACCAGCAGCATCTCGGCGCTCTGCGACAGGGCGGCCAGCACCGATGCCAGCGCGAACACCACCGCGCCGAGCACGAACAATCGCCTGCGGCCGAAGCGATCCGCGGTGGCCCCCACGGCGATCAGGAGGGCCGCGAACACCAGCGCATAGAGCGAATTGGTCCATTCGGCCTCGCTCAGGTCCATCTGCAGCGCGTTGATGATCTCCGGCAGCGCCACGTTCACGATCGTCCCGTCGATGACGATCAGCGACACGCCCAGCGCGAGCACGGGCATGATCAGCCAGCGGCGGCGTCCGTCGAGGGCAAGGGGCACGGCGGGCACCTTACCCGCCCGCGATCAGGGGGTCGGGCAGGTGCAGTGCGCCCGCACGCGCCCGTCGTCGCGCACGTACGCCAGGTCGTCCCGGCGCGGGGCGGGCGACGGCAGCACCTGCGTCGGGAGGTCGTCGCCGGTGACTTCGCACAGCGCGGCCAGGGCCCGCATCGCCGCATCCTCGTAGGCGGTCGCGATGGCGATCGACGCGCCGGGCGGCGCCAGCCGTTGCGGCAGCGGAACCGCCATGAGCGCCGGCACGTCCTCGCCCGACGGCGTGCGGGTGATGACGTGCTCGAGCCGGTAGGAACGCTCGCGCGCCGCCACGCGCGGCAGGTCGTCGTCCGCGACATCGATCAGCGCGCCCAGCACGCGCCCTCCCGGCACGGGTCGCACGCCCAGCACCAGGCAGGCCGCGGGAAGCCCGCCGCAGCGCCCGCAGGCATACGACGCGGAGCCATGGTTGTCGATGGCCACGAACCACCCGCGTTCCCAGCCGTGCGCCAGCGCCGGGCGTGGAGTGACGCGCCGTCCGAGCGCCGCGGATGCCGCGCCGGCATCGCACAGCGATCCGTACGCGAAGAGGTGCGCGCCGCTCAGCGCGGCAGCGCGGCCACCCGTGCGCGGTAGCGCGCCTGCGCCGCGGTCCTGCAGGTGGCTCGCTGTGCCGTCGGCCGCGATGCGCACCGTGCCAGCTGCACGGTGCGCGACCACTGCGCGTTCGCCCGCCCCATGGCTGCGCGATAGCGCCTGATCGCCGCCGATCGGCACTGGGCGCGTCGGGCAGCCGGGCGGCGGGCGCAGCGGGCCAGGGCCGTCGTGCGCGCGGCCGATGCCCGTGCGGCGGCGGAGTCCCGGGCAAAGCGCGCCCGCGCGGATGTCATGCACTGCGCTCGGGTACGTACGGGCCGCGCCCTGCATGCGGCCATCGCCGTGGTGCGGCGCGCGGAGGCCGCCGCCAGTGCGCGGCACCGGACGAGCGCCGGTCCCGTCACCGCAGGACATGGGTCCGCCGCCGGCGTCGACCCGGAGCCCGTCTGGGCCACGGGTGGCGCGGCAGCCGGCGCGTTCGCCGGTGCCGGGCTGACCGCGGGGACGGTGGCGGGCACCGTCACCGGGGGCGATGGGGACGATGCCCCGCTGGTGCCGACGAAGTTGATGGCGCGCACGGTGAACGCATACGTGGTGCCGGGCTCCAGCCCGGTCACGGTGCACGTGGTGCCCGCCGTGGAGCAGGTGGCCGATCCGGGCGAGGCCGACACTTCGTACGAGGTGATGGGCGAACCGCCATCTGATGAGGGCGGG
>Ga0180432_10001611_pt1 | contig 35480 bp, 51 predicted proteins | sample SS_ome_10_FD_132414 | JGI IMG/M metagenome (GOLD analysis project Ga0180432, IMG submission 132414) | Hypersaline lake sediment archaeal communities from the Salton Sea, California, USA - SS_1_MS_2 metaG | ecosystem: Environmental > Aquatic > Non-marine Saline and Alkaline > Hypersaline >... | reverse complement strand
TGTCGCTTCCCCCCGCTCAGTTCTGCTCCGCGGAGTACAGCCGCTCGCAGACCGCGATCCACACGGCCACCAGCCGCTCGCGCGGCCAGCGGGCCAGGTCCGCGGGCACCTCGACGCCCAGCGCCCGCCAGGTGCGCCGCAGCCGGCCGCGCAGCGTCTCGAGGCGCCGGGGCACCCAGCAGTCGGTCCGGACGTCGAAGGGGCGGACGGCTTCGCGGGCGCGCGCGGCGGCCTTTGCACTCACGACGCGCACTCCCGTAGCAGATTGACTTGTTCTCGCAGGCGCTCAAGCCACCCGTTCTTTGACACGAGCTCCCGTTTCAGTTCCGCAATCTCCGCCCTCAAGCCTACCTCCCGGGCAGTTGAATCGCGGAGCAGGGCGAGAATAGAGTCCCGCTCGGCGCGCATTGCGCGGGCTTCAATCTCCGAATCTGTTATCCGCTCTGGCAGATCAAGATCGGAGGCGGGCATCACTCCCCGTCCTCCGCCGCCAGCCGCCGCGCCACGCGCAGCAGCACCAGGTAGCCGATTAAGTCGAGCTCGGTGTCCTCGCCGGCGAACTCTGAGCCGCGCGCGAGCCGCGAGAGCCGCGAGAGCTTGTCATCGATACGCACGTTGAGCTGCTCGACGGCCGAGGCGCGCGAGAAAATCCGCAGCGGCTCCAGGGCCGAATTGCCGTAGGCCCTATTTTTGGCCAGGAGCAGCTCGCGGAGCGCGTCGCACTCGGCGGCGATGGCGGCGGGGACGTCGGTGTCCATTGAGCCTCCTCTCAGTCCAGCAGCATGCCCCAGAGCTGCTCGGCCAGCCGGTGGACGAGCACCCGGTCGGCCAGCCAGCAGGTGGCCGCGGCGGCGGCCACCCCCAGCGGGGTGAAGAGCAGCAGCACGATCGCGTCGCCGCGGCTCACCCCATCCCCTCCGGCCCCAGGAGCTCGGCCCACTCCGGCGCGAGCTGGCCGCGGTCCCTGAGCCATCTGAGCACGTCGCGCCAGTAGAAGCCGGCGCGCACCCGCGGCGCCCGGCGCAGCCGCCGCTTGAATACTTCCTTGCGCACGGTGTCCAGGCTCACCCTCGCCATGCCCGCGACCTCGGCGGTGGTCAGCCACTCGGGCAGCGACCGCCGCCGCGCGACCTCGGGGACCGGCCTCACTCCCCGTCCTCCCCGCAGGCGAGCTTGCCGGCGGCCAGCAGCCGCAGCACGCCGACGGCCTCCTCGAGATCCTGGACCCGCGCGGCCAGCGCGCGCCGCTCGCGGCGCGAGAAGCGGCCGTCGGCGCCGGCGGCCAGGAACTCCTCGACCAGCGCCGCGCTCCCGGCCAGCACCCCCTGGGCCCAGCGGAGCTGCATCTCGCGCGCGTCGAGGCCCCGGCCCTCCGGGAGCGCGCCCTCGACGTGGGGCACGAAGGCCCCGCCGGCCAGGCGGGAGAGCGCGCGGACGGTCTCGCCGCCGCCGCCCACCAGCTTGACCAGCCCGGCCAGCGGCAGGAACACCGCGTCGGAGTCCCGGCTGCCGAACCAGCCGTAGACGGTGCTGGCCGCGCGCCCCATGAGCAGCGCGACCAGCTTCACGCCGCCGGCCTCCTCGATGTCCGAGGCCAGGCGGCGGCAGAAGCCGTCGCGCTCGTCGAAGCTGAGCGCGGCGCGGCGGCGCAGCGCGGCGACCGGGTTCTCACTCATGGCTTTCTCCGTAAGGTGGGCGGCTGATTACGGTTGACCGGGACCTCCGGGTAAGGTAGACTGAAGGCAGGCAGCGGGAGAGGCGGGGTGCGCGTTGGCGCGCGCAAGAGGCCCCCGCCCCTCGACCGGCCGGCCGGAGGAGGCACCTCCGGCTCTTCGGGCAGCCAGCGCGCCAGGGAGAGAAGACGCGTGGACGCCGCGAATGATTTCTTGGGGGGCGGCTGGAAGCCAGTCACCGAAGGGTCCCGGTTGTCAACCGGGGTCTCGGGCGGGCGCCGACCCCCCAATCTCACGCCCGTACCCTCTTCCGGTAGGCGCGGTCAGCGCAGGCCCGGGAACAGTACTTGGCGCTCTTGCGCCGCGGCGAGAACTCCCGGCCGCAGGACTCGCAATGCGCGTAGCTAACTCTGAAATTAGGGGCTGTGGGTACCACCCTACCGGCAGGCCCGAAAGCGTCATTTTTGGCTTTCGCAAGTGCGCCGAAGAGCGGGACTTGGACCGGGCGCGGATCGCCCTTAGCTACGCACTCGACCCGGGCCGCCGGCGGGGGTCCCCCGGTGAGCCCGTCAAGGTAGGCAACCATCTCGCCCTCGGGCGCGTTGGTCCCCTGGTATTCGGCCCAGCGGCCCAGGCGGTGGGGCCAGAGGGGGCAGCCCTTGTGCGGGCAGCGGCGGGCTCCGCCGGCCTCTCCGGCGCGGGCGAAGGCGCAGGCGTAGGCTATCCGCTGGAGCCGCCCCCGCACGCGCGCGGGCAGGTCCGTCGGCGGAGTCGGCACGTCCAATACCCCCCCCTGGGGGCCGAGCCCCCAAACGGCAACGGCCGGGGAAGGACGGACGGAACCTACAGTGGCTGCTGGAGGCCGGGCCTTGCGCCCGCGTGCCGTCCGCCCCTCTCCGGTCACCAGATTGATTGTGGTCATTTCCAGCCACCTCCAGCAGCCACAGCAACAGTGTACCGGATTTTACCGTAATGTCAAGGAAAAACTCCGGAAAAGTTCCGGAACACAAGAAGCCGATGAATTGGGCTCGTATCGGGGCCAAGGTCAAGGAGCTACGGGAAATGAACTGCTTCATAAGCCGGGCGCAACTCGCCCGGGAAACAGGCCTGACCGAAAAAACGATATGGAAACTGGAGAACGGCGGAGCGGTGCGCGCGGACACTCTGGCGAAAATATCCCGCGCGGTAGCCGGCAGCCCGGAGTACTTACCTCGGATCGGGTGGCGGCTTTCGGATGAAAATCCCCAGCCGCGCGAACCCAACCCAGGGGAGCCTTTACCCCGGCTGACCGACTGCGTGAAGCGCTACACGAAGGGATACTGGATATGTCCTCGGTGCCGAAACACATACAAGGATGGAGTGCCTTACTGCGTGAACGACGGCCAGCCGCGGCCGCAGCGCACGGCCGAGGACCGGGCCCGCGAGCGCGAGCCCGGCTACGGCGCGGGAAGGGCGGCGGAGGATGGATGATGAATGGGACGCGCCCACCGAAGCCCCCGCCCTGGTGGCAGACCGAGACCGACCCGGTCCTGTATTCCTTCCTCTCGTCGGTCAGCATCCTGGAGAGCATGCTTCACCTCGTCGGCGCGTTCTCCGTGCTGGCCGGCGGCATCGGCTTGCTGGTCTGCATGGCGCAGCGAGAGGAGTTCCCCGCCGCGGCCGCCGCCGTGTCCCTGGCGATCGCGATCGGGGGAGCTATCATCTTCCTCGGCGCCCGCCCGCTCCTGCGAGGAGCGGTGGTGCTGGTGCGGCTGGTGAGGGCCATTGAGAAGAAGGAGGAGACATGAAACGCGCGCTGATGATCCTGGCGTTGGTGCTGCCGCTGGCGGCGGTGGCAGGAGAGGCGGAGAAGAAGATCATAGAAATAACCAAGGTCCCCTGCGAAAAATGCAAGGGTACCGGGGAAGTGAAGGAACGCTGCCCCTCTTGTCGCGGACGTAAGATCATACCCGTATGGGTTTGGAACAAACAAAAGAAGGAAATAACCCAGGAACACATTCCATGCCCTTCCTGCGAGGGCACGGGCGTTACTCCTTTTCCTGTGGTCTGCCCTAAATGTCGCGGGGACAAAACGTTCTGGCTTGTGAGAGGAAAGCGAGAGAGGAAACTCCAGCCTAACCACAAGCCCATCTGGAGGCTAAGGACTCTCAAGCTCAACGCGCAGCGAAGGCTCGCCGGGCTCGCCGCTATCCGGGTCGCGGCCGAATACGATATCCGCTGCGCCGATGAGGGAATAAAAGCACTGACGGAAGAGGCAGAAGCCCCGCAACCCCCCGAGTAATGGCCGTCCGCAAAATAGGCACCGACGCCCGCGGCCGGGAGATCTGGCGCGTGGACTATCGCGAGGGCGGCGCGGGCAGCACGCGCCGGCGGGTGCGCATCGTGGGGACCCGGCGTGAGGCGCTCGCCCTGGCCGCCGACGTGGCCGCGCGCAAGATCAACCAGCGCGCCGGAGTGGCCGGGCCCGCCCGGCCGCTGGCCGAGGCCGCCGAGGAGTACCTGCGCGACCTGGAGGTCGACCACCGCTGGGGCTACGTGCGGAACGTCCGGCGCACGCTGGCCACGGTCGGGAAGCTGGTGGGCCGCGCCAGCACCGAGGCGCTCACCGCCGCCTGGCTGGAGCGCTACCGGCAGAAGCGCGCGCGCACGGTGAGCGCCCGGACCTGTAACCAGGAGATCGCCGAGGTCCGGGCCTTCCTGGCCGCCGAGGTCCGCAAGGGCCACCTGGAGGCGAACCCCGCGACCCGGCTCCGGAATCTGCGCGAGACGAAGCACCCGGCCCGATGGCTGCGCCCGGCCGAGTACGCGGCGCTCTGGGAGGCGGCCAAGCCGGCGATCCGCGACGCCATGGACGTGCTGGTGACCACCGGCATGCGCCTGGGCGAGCTCCGCGCGCTCGCGCCGGAGCAAGTAGTAGCGGGAAGCATCGAGTTGAGGGAGCGGAAAGCGAGAGACTGGCTGGTCCAGCCCGCAGGGCCGCTGCTGCTGGCCGTCCTGTCGCCCAGGCTGCGAGATATCCCCTGGCCCTATCTCTCAAGGCTCAGCAACCACCTCGCCGCGCTGCGGGCGCGTATGGGGCTCCCACGCATAGGCGCCCACGCCCTCCGGCACACCTGCGCTTGCTGGCTGGTGGCCGCCGGTGTAGACTTGTACCGGGTCAAATCTTGGCTGGGGCACAGCTCGGTGGTGACCACCGAGCGCTACGCGCGGCTGGTGCTCGGATTCGACTGGGCCAAAGAGGCGCGCCAGTTGCCCGACAGGACGCGGAAAATGGTGGCCGAGGCGGTGTCCACTTTGCGTCCAGGTTCGGCCCCAACGGCCCCCAGGCGCTCCCAACGGGTAGCGAGTTCGGGGAGGACAGGGGACTGCCGGAAACCGGCCCGAAAAGGCCGAAAGGAGCGCAAGTCGCGCAAGCGCTGATGCCTAGAGCCACCCTAGCTCAACGGTAGAGCAGCTGTTTTGTAATATGCGCTTCGCCCCTGGTATGTAAGGACTTACGACGGCCGAGACCGTTTGGCGTCCACCGCGCCCTCCAGCGCGGCCAGGGCGGCGGCGGCCAGGATGGGGCGGGGCTCGCGCTCGCCGCGCTCCCACTTGCTCAGGGTGTCCGCGTGGACGCCCAGGAGCCGGGCGGCCTGCGCCTGGGTGAGGCCGGCGGCATCGCGCGCGGCGAGAAGCCGCCGGCCGACCTTGCCGTGCGCTTTCGACCAACGGCGGGCAACCTCTATTCGAGTGCGCATTTTCCCCCTCTAGGCCGCGCCTTTGGCCTTCCACTCGGCCTTGAGCTTGAGGTACTCCTCATAGAGCTCGCGGCTGCCGGCGACGAAGCCCTCGCCCTCGGCCTTGCCCTGGCGATAGAGCGCCTCGAATTCCGCCAGCGTGAACTTGCCGGCCTTGAGCTTCTCCTTGACCGCCTGGGTGAGGGTGATCGCCGCGGTGACCGCCTTCCTGGCGCTGACCAGCATCTTGCCCTTGGCCAGGAGCCGGCGCACCAGCTCGATGATGGTCCCGCCCACGCCCAGCGCCCCGGCCAGCCATGGCCACTTGTCCCCGGCGGCGGTGAGCAGCGTCTTGAAGAAGGCCAGGACCTGCGTCCGGGCCTCGCGCTCCTCGACCATGCCCGCGGCGTTCTCGGCCGCGGCCTCCACGGTCAGCGGCACGGCCTCGGCGGGGATGGCGTCGGCGCCGAGCTCCTTGTTGGCCTCCTCCATCTCCCGGCCGACCGCGGCCAGCAGCGCGTCGCCCCTCTCCCCGCGGTCCTTGGCGGCGAGCTCCGCGCGCCGGGCGGCGGTCTGCACCCGCTCGGTCACGCACCCGGCCGCGATGAGCACGGCCAGGGAGATCAGTGCGCCCGCTAAGCTGCGAATCCCCATGTTCCCCTCCTTGCCCCTCTCGGGGCGGCTCGTGAACTCAGGTCTTGATCATGAAGTTGACCACCTGGTAGGGCGGCATATGGCTGACCGTCGAGGTGTCGCCGGTGCCGGAAGACTCGGTATTCTGATCGCCCCATGGCGCGTCGTGAGCGTGATTAGCCTCGGCCACGTAGAGCCCGCTGCCCGCCGACACCTCCACCGAGCCGCCGCCGGGCTTCACAGGGATGCCGTTGTCGAGAATGGCGTGCGCGTGACCAGCGCCGGTGTGCTTGTGCGTGGATACGTCGGCGTCGTCGCCCAGGGCCGTGGCGCCGCTCTTGCCCAAAGGAAACCGCGCCTGGAGGTCCGGGAGGTTGAAAGTGGTGGAGCCATCACCGGCGCCGTAGGCGGTGCCGATGGCGGTGAAGAGGTCCGAGTAGGTGGTGCGGCTGACCGCCTGTCCCTGGCAGAGCAGCCAGCCGGTAGGCGCCGCGGCCCGGCCGGTCATAACTATTGAGCCAGCCGGAACCCCCACCGCGCTGAAAACCCCGCCCGCCCAGATGATGGTTGTCCCGTCGGCGAAGGCCGTGCCGTCGAACGGGTGATGGTGGTTCGCGTAGAGGATAGAGCAGCGGTCGCCTACGCTTCCCGTGGTGTCCTGTATCGCTTCGATCTTATCGTATTCATCCTCCCAAATCACCCCGAGCTTATCCTCTTCGGAAATCATTTCGACGCCGGAGTTGTGCGGGTCTTGTGTCCCGACGCCTACCCGGCGGAGTAGCTGGTGTGCGTGGTCTCTGCGGGAGTAGTCGGCGCTGACCCCGGCCGTATCGTCCCCGTCCTTCTGCACATCGATAACCGTGTCGCCGGGCGTCGCGTGCGTGTCGGTATCCACCCAGCCGCCGCCGGCGGGGAGGGTGGCCTGCAGCGCGTCGAGCTGCTCCTGGAGCGAGCGCAGCTGCTCCCGGATATCCGAGTCGGAGAAGGGGTCCAGCATCTATGCGCCCTCGAATCGCAGGGTGGTGGTCTGGCGCTCGGCGTCCAGTATCATCGAGCGCACGGCCATGCCCAGATCGACGTCGGTCATGCCCCCGGCGTAGACGTCGCCGCCGCCGGTGAGCCTGCCCACCAGCCAGCCCGGGAAGATGCGCGCGCGAATGCCCGGGAGAACCAGCGCGCCGCGCACTCGCGGCCCCCGGACCTGGGCCAGCCGCCGGTAGGCCAGGCCGGTGAGGTCGTCGGTGTCGTCGCGGACGGTGTCCGGCGCGCCCGCGCCGAACTCGGTGTCGGTACCCCCGTTCATCACCGGGACGCCGGCGGTGGCCGGCAGGAAGCACTTGGAGCGCGCTGCGTAGCGATAGCGCGAGCCCGCCGGCAGATAGAGCTCGCCGGCCGGCCAGGCCAGCCCGGCGTCGGTGGCCACCGCCGCGAGCCGGCGGTCGGCCTCCACGCAGATGGTCACGCGCATGGGATAGGCGGTGTTGGTGCCGGTGTCCCAGCTCCAGGCCGCCGCGGTCTCGCCGCCGTAGCTCTGCGATATCCGCGCGCTCGACGGCAGGCGGAAGCCCACCCGGTTGCGCAGCGGGACGGCCGCGAGCTGCCCGGGGAGCTTCTCCCATGAGCCGTCGATCTTGCGCCAGACGATCATGCGCAGCCGGACCGGGCGGTCGGCGGCCTGGTCCTCGGCCAGCGCCCAGGAGGCCAGCTCGGCCAGCGCGCGCCGCGGCCCCTCGCGCCAGGCCTCGCCGGAAAAGAAGTCGCTCCAGGTGATGCCGTCGGCCGCGCCCCAGGCCAGATAGGCGTCGGGATAGAGCGAGTTCTTGGCGCGCTTCTCGGCGTCGGTGCCCGAGGCCAGCGCCCGCCAGGCGGCGGTGTGGCTGGCGCCCAGCTCGGCGAGGTTGCTGTCCTCGGTGGAGAGCGTGATGTCGTAGAGGTTGCGGCCGCCGACCGCGCGGACCTGGGCGTAGGACTCGGACCAGTCCCACTCCAGATCGGCCTCGTGCACCAGGTTCTCGTCGGCGTCCTGGACCTTGGTGCCCGGCTCGCCCAGGGCCAGGTCGATGTCCGCGCCCTCCCCGGCGCTGGAGGCGCCGAAGAGCTCGTAGACCTCGATCTGGGCCTTCTCCACGCCGCCGTCGGTGACGTAGGTCAGCGTCCAGTCCACCGCGCCGGCGGCCGAGACGATGGCGTCGATGGCCCAGGACAGCGAGCGGCCGGCGAGGTCGAGGTCCGCCAGCCGGATGGGATCGCCCATCACCGGGTCGGTGAAGAGGTAGCTCCAGATGCCGGTCTCCTCGGCCTCGGGCCAGATCAGGAAGTCCTCCGTGGAGTCAAGGTCCGAGTGCACGTCGTCGCTGAAGAGATCGCGCAGGCAGTTCATGGCGTCGCCGGCGCGCCAGAAGGAAGCGTACTCCTTGGCGACGTCGGCCTGACCGGACGCGTCGCGGTTGTAGAGGGGCGTGATGAAATCCACGCCGCGCGCGCCACCCGAGGAGGTCTGCTGGTCGGGCAGGCCGGCGGCGTTGAAGTGCGGGCCGAGGTCGAGGACGAACACGGTGTCGCCGGTGATGGGCCGGCGCCAGCGCGAGGCCTTGCATCGGATGCGGCGCATGTCCTCGCGGAAATCCCGGCAGAGCGCCTCCATGCGGCAGCCCTGGCGGTTGTAGCGGTAGCCCCAGACCCGGCCCAGGAAGACGAGCTCCGGGATCGCCTCGTCCCACCCGGTGGCCTCGACCTTGATGAAGGTGTGCACCGGCAGGCCGTAGGGCTGGAGGATGGTGCCCTCCGCCCCGGAGGGCAGCCGCTCCTTGTAGGCGGGCTCGCCGGGCACCGCCGGATAGATCATCGCGGAGGAGTCCGGGTCGCGCCGGCTGGTGAGCCGGCAGGTGGAGGGCGTCGAGCCGCTGACGCGCTCGACGAGGGCCACCAGGTCGGGCCGCGCGGTCCACGAGTAGTTGCCGCCGGCGCCGTAGGCCGAGGTCACCGGCGCGGTGTAGACCTCGAGCGGGACGGCCGAGCGGTTGCACTCGCGGGTCATGCGCTTACGCCTGCTCGCCGACCAGCAGCAACTCGTAGGCGCCCTGGTCGGCGCCGTCGAGGTTGAGGATGCGCAGGATGTCCGCGGAGTCGGCGGTGACCTCGTAGGCGGTGGCGTCGGACGCCCAGATCATGTTGCCGCCGCCGGCGCGGGCGATGAGGTACTCCGAGCCGTCGGCGGCCTGCGAGGATATCCAGGTGGCGAAGGCGTTGGTGCCGTCGCCGCCGTCGCCGCCGCCCAGGGCCAGGTTGGCGGCGGTGGGGGTCTCCTGCTCGTCGGAGACGTTCTTGAGGATGATCGCCTTGATGCGCGCGAAGGTGATGGTCTCGCCCCGGATGTTGGTGAGCGCGCCGGCCAGGTCGATATCCACGTCGGCATCGTGGGCCAGCGTCCCCTCGGTGAAGTAGAGCTGGTCGGCCTTGCCCGCGCCGGTGCCGGTGGCCAGGGAGACGTCGTCCTCCAGCTTGTAGGCCAGCTTGACGGCCAGGTCGAGGTCCTCAGTGAACTGGAAGAGTCCCTGGACCTGGGCGAGGATCTTCGCGGTCAGCGTGCGGGTCATGGCAGCCTCCTACGTGTCGTTGGGCTGGACCTGGGTGAAGACGGCGCGCCAGCGGGCCGCGAAGCCGGTCTCGGCGGGGGACAGCGGCGTGCGCACGAAGGTGCACTTGCAGTGCTCCACGCTCTCGTCGCCGCCGTACATGCTGAGCGTGGAGACCTCGCCGAGCTTGCCGCGCCAGGTGGCGAACCAGTCAAGCAGCGTGTCCACGTCGGCGTCCTGCTTCTCGCCGACCATCTCTACGACCCGGACCGACTGGTCCAGGTCCACGGTGTCCACGCCGGACAGCCCGGGATAACCGAAGACCAGCTCGCGGCGCACCGACCGGTCGGAGATCACGCGCACGGCGCGGGAGAGCGTGACCGAGTTCCAGGTGTGCGTGGCCACGGCTAGTACCCCGTTTCCAGGCGGTGCTGTTCGCGGCTCCGGCCGGCCGCGCTGTCCAGCCTCTTCGCGGCCTCGTTGAGATCGTGGTATATCTCGGCCTCCCGCTGTCCGGCCTCCGCGACACCCAGCTCGGCAACATCCTTATAGTACCCCTCCATGAGCTCCCGAGTAGAAGGCCCGCGGGGCTCTTGCCCCAAGAACGGAGCCAGAGGTCCCTCCTCATACCCCTCGGGCCCCGCGACGGACTCGAGAGAGCGTTCCGGGTCGGCCCCAAGCCAGATGGCCGTCTGGAGGATTGCCGTATCCAAGCTCCGCCGGAGTGATCCGGCTCCCCGCCTGCGATTGAAATTCGTCAAGGCCCTCTGTGCGAGAACGGCCTTCCGGTCCCGAGCTGCCTCTTCCGCCTTGAGCTGTTCCTCTTCTATGTCCAGCCGGCGGAGTTGCTGCTCGTATACATACTCAGGCTGCATCCCCTTAGCGATGCCGAGCTTCTCGCCGAGGATGTCCCGGCCCGGGCCGGTGGCCGCCACGAACTCGCCGATGCGGCCGCGGCGCTGGTCCCAGGTGGGCAGGAGCTCGCTCATCCGCATCCCGCTCTCGCCGAGCAGCTCGCCGATCTTCGCGGGGGACAGCCCCTTGTCGCGGAGCTGACCGATGCGCTCGATGAGATTGCCGCGGAGGCCGAGCTTCTCGCCCTTGGCGCCCATGAGCACGCGGGTCAGCGCCTCCACGCCGGTGGCGCCCATCTCCGGTGAGCCGGTGATGGCGGTGCCCTCGGCGGTCAGGCCGGCCATCTGCTGGCGGGAGAGACCGGCCATCGGCCCCATCGCCAGCGCCCGGGTCAGAACCGACCCGACCTCGCTGGGGTTGGTGATCGCGGCCTTCTCCATGAACTGCGCGACGATGTTCTGGATGACATTGGCGTCGAATTGCTCGCCGGGCCGGCCGCCCACGCTGGCCACCTTGCCGTAGAGTTTAGCTAGATCGGGGAGGGGGACGGACTTCGCCATCCGGGCGTGTTGAAACATCTCGGCCTCGAGCTTGGCGCGCTGGCCGACGGTGAGAGTGGAGGTCATGGACTCCAACGCATATAGGCCCATGCCGGTCTCGGTCTCGCCGCGCAAAGCCTTGCCGGCGGCCACGGCCACCGTCTGGCGGAACTTCGGGTCGCGGACCCGGTCGCCCAGAAAGAGCAGGTCGGTGAGGCCGACGGTGGTCTGCCGCGCGACCCGCAAGTTCTCCTGCATGTCCTGCTTCCACCCGGAGTAGGCCTGCCGGACCAGACCGATGGTCGCGCCCACGCTGACCAGCGAGGTGAGCGCGCCGGCGACCTGGCCGGTCATGCCTCCCCAGACGCGCTTGCTCTCGACGCCCAGCTCGCGCTTGGCCTGGGTCATTGCGCGGGTGGAGCGCTCGGAGGCGATGATGCCCTTCTTGGCCTCCTCGATCTCGCGGCGGGACACGTCGCCGCCGTCCACGCGCATGCGGATGACGTAATCGCGCCCAGGCATCACTCATCCTCCGAGGACAGGAGGTCGACGGGAGCCAGCCGCCGCGGCCAGAGCCGGTCGGCGGCGGCCAGGTAGGAGACCAGGTCCTGCGCGTCGCGCACGGTGAGCGCGCGGGCGTCGCACCCCATCGAGCGGGCCATGGCCGCGTGCCACCTCAACCAGGCGGCCGTGCCGTAGGGTCCGCGTCCTCGATGCCGCGCAGCGCGCCGTACACCCGGATGACGTCGCCCAGGTCGGCGTCGTAATCCTGGGGATTCGACGGGTCCAGGGGAACCACCGCGGCCAGGAACCGCCGGCAGAGGTCGATCTCATCGGCGGTGTCCATGCCCGGGGTGCCCCCCAGGTTGAGCGCGCGGACCCGGTCGATGAGCTTGATTATCTCCGGGTGCTCGGTGGCCCAGGACAGGCGCATGGGCGGCACGTGGAGCACCTGCCCCCCGCAGGTGCGCACCGCGATGGTGGCGCTCACTTGTCCACCGCCTGCCGGTAGGACTCCACGTCGGCCAGGATGCGCGCGGGGATGGCCGGGAGGGGACGGCCGTCCTTGTCCACGAACCCGCCGGAGCGATCGCCGACGATGGAGGCGATCTCCGATGAGGGCTTGAGCGTGCCCACCGAGTAGCTCTGCCCCTGGGGGCGCTGCCAGTCGAAGAACCGCTCTCCCAGGCTGGCGTTGCCCGGCGCGTCCAGGCGCACGAATACGCCGCGGGCGCACCTCGAGCAGCGGCAGCGCTGCGCCGGAATGCCCAGGAGCCGCTCCAACTCCCCGGACTCCGCGGCCGCGCGCAGGAACCCCTTGTCGGGATAGAGCAGCGCGGAGACCCGCGCCTTGGGCTTTTCCTTCTCGGGCATGATCATTCCTCCTCTTCCGGGGGCGCCGCGCTCCCGGGATCGTCCGCCGACCCCTCGGACCGCCTACGCGGCGGCGAACGTCACCGGCGTGGTGGAGCCGTCGGAGCTGTAGGCTATGCCGCTGACCGTGGTCACCCCGCGGCCGCCGCGGCCCACCGCCGCCCGCGTGACCTCGGTGATCACCTGGTTGGCGATGGTCAGCGCCTTGCTGGTCGCCCCCTGGTGCTCGGTGAATCCGCCGGCCCCGGTGTCCCCGGCGTTAAGCGCGTGATGCGGCCGGTCACAACTCGCGTTCCACGAGCAGTTCCCGCCGCCGGTCAAGGCCCCCTGCGGCCAGAGGTCGTTGTCCGCCGGCTCGGCCAGCGCGTTGATGCGCTCGGAAACGCTGTACGAGCGCACGCCGTAGAGGGCGACCGCCGCCGCGGTCGCCGCGGTGATCCCGCCGTACTGTTCATGCCCCATGACCCATCCTCCTCACACACTCACCCGAGCCGCAAGCTCGGGGTTGAACGTGTATTCGCACTCCACCGCCGCCAGCCGGTAGGGCCGGACCAGGTCCCGGCTGCACTCCACCCGGCGACAGAACCACTCCAGGACCAGGCCGCCGCGGGTGCGGTCGCCCTCCAAGGTCTGCTGGACGACCGCCACGTAGCGGGCCAGGTCCCAGGTGCCCGCCTTTTCGCCGGCGCGGTCCTTGATCAACAGGTAGACGGTCAGGCGGCCGCGGGCCTCGTCGTACTCGTCGACCGCCGCCTCGCCGGTCTCGCGGCCCCACTCGGCGCAGAGGTAGGGCAGGCTGCCGTCGGGGGCCTCGCCGCCGCGGAGGATGTCCTGGATGCGGTTCTCCTTGCGGTCGAGGCGCCACTTGGACAGGGACCCCTCGGCCTCGAGATCCGCCGCGGCGTCGAGCCAGACCCGCTCGTGAATCGAGCGCTCATCGCCGCCGACGTAGCGCGGCCGGGCGGCCGAAGGCAACGAAAGGTTACCGGCGGCGTCGGCGCTGACCGCCATGAACATGTACTTACCATCGGAGAGGTCGCCGTAGGCCACCTCGCCGTCGCCGGCGCGCGAGCCCAGCAGCGCCCAGGGGGCGGCGGCCGGGCCGTACTGGCGGAAATAGACCGAGTTGGTGGCACCGGCGTCGCCGTCCACGGTGACGCCGGTGGCGCTGCAGGCGATGACCGGGGTGCCCGGCGCGGTGATGTCCAGCGCGCCGGTGCGGTGCGCACCTAACTGGTGGATGTCCTCGCCGGCCTTGACGTCGGCGGTATCGATGAGTGTGTTCCGGCCGGCCTCGTAGGCGGCCGCATAAGCGGGCGCGTCGAAGGTGCCGGCCACGCCGCGGAGCGTATCGGTGTCCAGGACGGCGGCCAGCTCCGGGATATCCAGGGTGCCGGCCGCGCCCTCCAGCGTGTCCAGCGGGTCGACGGCGCTGATGGCCGGCAGGTCCAGGGTGCCGGCCACACCTTCCAGCGTGTCCGAGGGCGCCACCTTGTTGAGCGCCGGCAGGTCCAGGGTGCCGGCCACACCTTCCAGCGTGTCCGAGGGCGCCACCTTGTTGAGCGCCGGCAGGTCCAGGGTGCCAGCGACGCCGCGGAGCGTATCCGAGGGAGCCACCTTGTTGAGCGCCGGCAGGTCCAGGGTGCCGGCCACGCCGTCCACGGTATCATCGTCGGTGACGTTGCTTGCCTCGGGAAAATCAAAGCCACTGTGCGTCGGCGTAGCGGTGTCCGTATCGCTCGCCGCGCTGAAATGGGAACCGTCACTAGTCGCCTTGGCGTAGACCGTGTAACTCTGGTCATCAGTGAGACCAGGTACAGCCAGGCTGCCCTCGGTGGCGTCACCGACAGACAGGAGCCCATCGCCGGCGTTGTTGTAGATGTACACCAGGTCGCCGGCCGCGTAGCTGGCCCCATTGGACCAGGTGACAGTGAGCGTCTCACCGGTGCCGGCGTCAGCGGCGGCGAGGTCGGCAGGGACAACCTCAGTCGGCCGAATGTCGCTGAGGGAGATAAGCCACGTTCCGAAGTAGAGCTTGCCCGGTCCGCCGTTGAGTTTGCCTCCTGCGAAGTACCAGTTTAGAGAGCTTCCGCCGCTGTTCACGCCGTAGAACCCGCTGAGGTCAAAGGTCGCAGCGAGCTTGAGAATATTGCCGTAACTACGGACGATGTGACAGACAACATTCTCCATGTGACAGGTTATGAACCTAGCCTTCAAAGGCAGGTCCTTATACCCGTTGTCCATCATATAAAAGATGTGCTGACAGTCAGTGACCGTCAGGTGGTCAAACACCTGCTCTGCCGCGTTGGTACGGCTATCTGCACAGTACAGGTCATAGGCCGCAGTAGCATACTTATCGTGCACGTAGTCTTGATCGAATGATCCGTACTGATGATAGTGGCTCCACTGGTGGGCAGCGTCGTAGGCGTTGTTGTCGTTCCGGAACACTATGGGATTGGCCAGGGTGCCCCGGGCGTAGAGAGTGATGTCCTTGGAGGAGTCATCCGCACTGGCCGGGTTGGCACACTCGCCAGAGAGCGTGTGGTCAGAGGCGTCGCCCTTGAAGACAATCTCCACCCCGGCCTTGGTGAAGCTGCGGTGGCCCAAGCGCTTACCCGCATCAGCCGCGCCGCCGGAGGTCTCGCCGTAGCAAATCTGCTTGCACTGCAGCTCAACGGCGTCATCCTCATCCGTCCAGGAGAGCGTGGCGTCATTGTAAATCCAGATGACGTCATCCAGGTCCGGCGCCGAGCCCTTGATGGTGGTAAGATCATCCACCGAGCAGTCGGTGTCGATGTTGAAGTTGGGATCGTTGTACGTGTTAGCCAAGGGGCACCGCCTCGCCGGAGACGGTCAGGCCGCGCCGGCGGACCTCAGCGGTCAGCTCCGCGTCGGTGACCCCGGCCAGCTCGTCGGGCTCCTCGGGCAGGCCGTCCTGGAAGGGGCGGATGCAGGGGGTGTCGAGCCTCACACCGTTGGGGTAGGCGGCCGGGGCGGCCTCCACGCCGTCGAGCTTGCCCTCTGCCTCGAAGTAGCCGTGGCGCTCGGACAGCCAGCGCCAGCGCGCGGCCTCGATGCCCGGCACGTCCGGGACGCGCTGGCCGGCGATGAGGCGGGTGCGGGCGGCGAGGTAGGCGGCCATGCTCACCTCGCCGGAAGGCGCTCCAGGACGCGGTCCAGCTTGTCCTCGATGCGCGTCAGCCGGCGCTCGGCGCCGGTGGCCCGGACCTCGCTGGCGGTGACCCGGCTGGACAGAGCGCTATAAGCCGCGAACCCCCCAGCCAGCAGGGCCAAGCCCTCTAGCACGATCGCCACGATTGCGGTCAACCGCCCGAAGCTCCTGCCGTTGCCGTTGGTGTCTCTAGCCATCGAGCGCCTCCTGCACTTTGCGGTCGAAGATGTCGGACAACGCCTCCTCGTCGCCGGCGCGCAGACCGATGGCCGGCTCGCCGAACTTCGACTGATACCACGCGTTGAAGCCGGCGGCCTTGGCGCGGTTCTGGGGATCGACGAAGCCGACCAGCGCCTCGGACTCGCCCAGGCGCATATCGAGGTCGCCGCCGCCGGCCGGGCCCGGGGCGCTGGAGCCGATGAGCGCGCCGGTGAGCACGCCCAGCAGCTTGCCGGATATCTCGCCGGTGCGGACCAGCCACCTCCGATAGCTCTCCGCGTAGGCCGAGGTCGGGCGGCCGGCGATGCGGTCCCACAGGGTCACCAGCAGCCAGGCGCCCATCTCGGTGAGCGCCTCGACCGGCGAACCGCCGGCCTCGGCCAGCCGGGTGAGGTCGGCGGCGATGACCTCGGTGCCCCGGACCTCGATGCTGAGCGCGCTCACGAGATGCCCGCCTCCACGGAGCCCCACCGGTGGGTGGTGATCTCGTCCCGCTCCCCGTCGCTATCGACGTCCTTCCACAGCTCGCCCAGCGAGGTGAAGAGGCGCTTCTCCCGGGCGCTCCAGCGCTCGGCCTTGACCCACCAGATGTCGTCCTTCTCGCGCGAGGCCGCCCAGCAGATCCGCCCCAGCACCCGGGCCACGCACAGGTCGCGGAGCTGGCGCTGACTGTTGGCGTGCAGCTCGTCGTCGTCCCACTCCTCGTCGTCCTCGACGCGGATGATGTAATCCTGGTAGTGCTGATGGGCCTCGTCGTGGAAGTCGTCGAAGGTGCGCACCGCGAACTTGAGCGCGCTCCCGCTGGCGGTGACCTGCCGGCCCAGGGTCAGCGCGGCGCTCGCCACCGCGCTGATGCCGTAGAAGTCCTGGTAATCGCCGCTGGTGATCTCGAGGAAATGGTTTGCGGTGACGCCGGCCGCGGACCAGTCGGCCACCGCGGCGCTGGTGAAGGTCACGCCGTCGGCGGCGGTGGCCCCGTCGGCGCCCTCGGCCAGGGGGTTGATGCGGCGGGACAGCGCGTCCAGCGCGCCGGGCTCGAGCAGGAAAACGTCGCGGTCCGTCGACCAGTTACCCATCGCCGGCCTCCTCCAGCATCTCGCGGCACACGTCCTCCACCCGACCGACGGAGAGCGCCGCCAGGCCGTCGGGCGGCTCGGCCTGGATCACCCGGGCCTGCGGGTACCACCGGCAGTGCTCGGCCCCGCCGGTGGGGCCGAAGAGGCCCAGCGCCGGCGCGCCCACCGCGGCGGAGAGGTGGAAGATCGCGGAGTCCGGGGCGACGGTCAGCGCGGCGGCGGCGACCACCGCGGCGACGCGGCCCAGCGGGGCGCCGCAGAGGTCGAGGACGTCCGGGAGCAGCGAGCCGTCCGGCCAGTCGATGGGCCCGGAGTGGGTGACGGCTACGGCCGCCGGCGGCGAGCCGTCGACCAGCCGGGCGGCCAGCGCGCACCAGCACTCCAGCGGCCAGTCCTTGGCCGGGCAGGACGAGAGCGGCTGCAGCAGCACCAGCGGGCGGGAGCCGGCGCGGGCGGTCGCCACATCCGCCGGCGGCGGCTCGTAGCAGGGCACCGCGGGGTGGGCGCCGGCGAGCTCGCAGAGCAGCTCCACCGCCGAGTAGCGGTCGGCGTGGTCCAGGGCCCCCTGCTGCAGCGCGGCGGCGGCGTCCAGGCGCAGCCCCCAGCCGGTGGCCGGCGGCTCGCCGGTGATCACCCGCTCGGCCAGGCCGGCGAAGAGGAAGGCGCAGGAGGCGCGGCAGGCCACCCACAGCGGCCGGCCGTCCGGGGCATCGGACAGCCAGCGGGCCGCCGCGAGCGCCGCGCAACAGTCGCCCACCCCGCAGTCGGCCAGGTCCAGAAGCACCGCGCCGTCGGGGGCCTCGCCGACGGTGCGCAGCGCGGGCAGGCGGAAGCCCGCCTTGAGCAGCCAGGCCAGGCGCTCGCGGGTGACGGTGGTCCGCCGCCCCCAAGGGTTGAACACGTCCACGCCCCAGGCGATGCCCACTAGCCGTCCTCCCGGCCGAAGAGCAGGTTGACCTCGGTCTCCAGCACCGGCTTCAGGCCGGCGGCGGCGGCCGCGTCCCGGGCCAGGCCCTGGCGCTGGTGGTCGCGCTCGACGCAGGCCAGCTCCAGGCCGCTCACCCCGGCGGACAGCAGCCGCGCGAAGAGCTCGCAGGAGAACCCCTCGGCGTCCACGTTGAGGAAGCGGAACTCGCCGGGGAAGGCGGCCAGCAGCGCCTCGGGGGTGAGACCGTGGAGCCAGTGGGCGCGGCGATAGTTCGCGCCGTGGGTGCGGGCGAAGGAGTCGCGGAAGCGCTCGGCGGCGGTGGAGGTCTCCCTCTGGTCCTCGCAAATCCAGAAGCGCGCGAGCCCGGCGTCGGGCAGCACCGCGGCAGCCACCAGCTCGACGCGCTCGGCGCCGGGGATATCCGGGCCGTAGTTGGCGAAGAGGGCCAGGAAGCTCCGCGGGTCGGGCTCGACCAGCACGCCGGACCAGCCGGCCTCGAAGAGCACCCGGGTCAGGGAGTCGGTGACCCCGTCGTAAGCTCCGACGTCCAGGAAGCGCCCGGCCCGCCCGGCCAGGCGCGCGGCGATGAAGTCGCGCTCCTCGGTCATCTGCGGCAAGGGATGCCCTCCCGGTCCAGCCACCACTCGGCGGCGGCCACATCGAGCTCTTCGTGCACGTCGCGGCCAGTGACCCACTCGCGGACGATGGCCCGGCAGCGCCGGCCCATCCAGGTCCAGGGCGACGGGCCGTCCTCGCGCAGCGCGCAGCCGGCGCGGAAGGCCCACACCCCCTGGTCGTAGAAAAGCGCCGGCGGGTAGCTCTGCCGGTTGGAGTCCACGTCCCGCGGCCCGCCGCCGTAGGGGCGCACGAGGCCGTCGGGACCCTCCTCCAGCGCGCGGAGCGGGTGATCGTCCTGGGCGCGCCAGGCCGAGAGCACGCCGTCGATATCCCTCTCGCGCTCCAGCATGGCCAGCGCCGCGCTGATCAGCGCGGCGTCGACCATCACCGTGTTGCCCAGCAGCACCACCACCGAGCCCAGCGCGGACAGGCCGCCCAGGCGGCCGGCGATCTCCTCGACGGCGTGGCGGATGACCACCTTGTGGGGCACGTCGCCGGCCACACCCTCGGGCCGCCAGACGATCTCGCAGCCCATCTCGGCCGCGGCGGCGGCGATGGCCTCGCCGTCGGTCGAGCAGTACACCCGGTCAACCCGGGCCGAGCCCTGCGCGGCCAGCACCGGGTAAGCCAGCAGCGGTCGGCCGCGGAGCTCGAAGAGGTTCTTCTCCGGCCGGCCCGGCGAGTGGTGACGGGCGGTGACCACCGCGACGTTGACGCTCACGACTCGATCTCCGGCCGCGAGGGCCAGCGGACCCGCACCGGCCAGCGCTCGCCCATCCACAGGCCGCGCGCGGCGAGGTCGGCATAGGCCCGCTTCTCGGCGCGCCAGGGGTGGGCGGTGCCGATGAAAGGGAACGGACCGCGGGCGTCGTGGAAGCCGGGGCGGTCCGGGGCCACCGCGTCGAAGCCGTAGAGCGTTATCTCGGTGGCGCCGCCCAGACGGATCGCCATATCCACGGCGGTGAAGCCGCTGGAAGGATCACGGCCGCCCAGGAAGCTCACCTCGCCGCGACGCCAGGCCTCGGAGACCCAGCGGATGCGCCGGCCGCGGGCCTGCTCGATTATCCGCGCGGCGTCGCCCACGCCGCCGGAGCCGCAGCAGGAAAGCGGCAGCGGCATCCACACCTGGTATTCGCCCCGCGGCGCGCCGCCCATGCGAGCGAGATAGTCCAGCCATCCGAACCACACCCAGACGTCCAGACGCCGGCCGGCATCGGCGGCCTGGGAGATCGGGAAAGCGTTGAAGCGGACCACGCGGTCATGCGCGTCGATCTCCGCGCCGCACCCGGCGGCGCTGGGGCCGTTGCCGACCAGCGCGTACCTCACCCGAGGGCCTCCTCCAGCAGCCGCTCCAGGAGCGCGGCGTCCTTGACCGGGTGCACCGCGACCACGCCGCGGGCGTCCCGGTGATAGCGAATGAAGCGCTCGCGCATCGAGGCGCCCTCGCGCCGGAACCAGATGCGCACCCGCCGGCAGTCGGACTGCCGGACGCCGGAGAGCTTGGCCTTGGAGTCGAAATACACGTCCTCGCCGATGCGGTCGTCCTCGGAGAGCACCTCCTGGTCGTCGGCCTCGAGGCCGACCACGCGGTCGATCTTCTCCATGGCCTGCCGGCCGAAGACGTACAGGCCGCCCTGGAGGTGGTCCCAGCCGCGGCGGTTGCGACGGATCATCCCGCGCGCCCAGCGGCAGTAATGGCCGTGCTCGCGCAGGAACAGGCCGAAGACGTCCTGGGCGCCGGCGTCCATCGAGCCGGTAAGCGACTCGTCCATGTAGGTGCCGATCTGGGCGTCGGCGGGGCACTCGTGGCAGAGCGCCGCGTCCCATCCGCGGGCCAGGATGGCGGTGTCGGTGTCAAGCTTGATTGTCCAGTCGAAGCCCTTCTCCAGCGCGTAGCGGTAGGCCCGGCCCAGGCCGACGGCGATGCCCTTCCATCCGTAGCTGGGCGACTCCCACACCACGCGGCCGGGGCCGCGGAGGCTCTCCGGGGCCGGCTGGGGGTCGTTCCAGAGCAGCAGCGTCTCGCCGGGCACGGTGGAGAGCTCGTCCACCGCGCGGGCCACCAGCTCGCCGAGCGCGCGCCAGGGCGCGTTCAGCGGCATGATCACCAGCCGCCGCTTGCCCTTGGGCACGGCCGGGAGGCGCGCCGGCGGCGGCCAGAGCCGCGAGCCCACCAGCTTGGTGGTGCAGCCCAGCGCCGGCGGCGTGGACTCGTCCCGATCGCACTTGAGGCAGATGGGCCAGGCCTCGCGCCGGCGCCCGGCCAGCAGCGCCTCGATCTTCGGCTGCCAGTCGGCCAGCAACTGCTTGAGGGGCACGTAGGGGGTGAGCGACTGGCGGCCCAGGTCCTCGCAGCAGACCATCCAGGCAGGGCCGCCCCGGCCGTCATCGGTGAGCATCAGCTTGTAGCTGGGCAGGCCGCAGGGCTTGTCCAGCCACTTTGAGACGTCGGGCTTGTAGAGCGAGGAGCAGCGCGAGGAATAGAACTGCGGCTCGCCGCCGGCGGTGTGGTCCACGAGATAGACCCGGTCCGGATCCATCTCCGAGTCGCGGATGGCCGCCAGGACGCGCGCGGTGGTGGCGTCGTCCTCGTAGAGCTCCGGCTCGCGGATGTCCGCCAGCGTGCCGGTGGCCTTGCGCTTCTTGCCGCGGACCTTGCGGCGCCGGCCGTAGTTGTCCCAGAACAGACCGTGGAGGTCGATGGCCTCGAAGAAGCGGCACATCTCCTCGTCGAGCCGGTCGCCGTTGGTGTAGACGGTCATTTTGCAGTCCGGCAGGCGCTTGGCGGTGTAGCGCAGGCCCTCGCGCAGCCAGGGACAGAGCAGCGGGTCGCCGTGCCCGCAGTAGACCACCCAGCGGTCCGGGCGATTGAAACCCAGCTCGGCGAGTTCGTCGACCACCCGGTTGTGCGCCTCCAGGGACAGGCCGCTTTTCAGCGTGCGCCGGCCGGCTGGGACGCCCGGGGCACAGAACTTGCACTTGCGGGTGCAGCGCGGCGAGACGTCGAACTCCATCAGAGTGTGAGATATCTGGCAGCGCGGCGGCGGAGGCGCGGCCGCGGGGGGCGCCCCCCCCACCACCGCCGCCTTCTCTGCCTTCGCCGCCTTCGGCGAAGGCGGAGGCGACGGGGGAGGCGGGGGAGGCGGCGAGGTCGAGGCGAGCACGTCCGCGATCGTCGGGTAGCGGAATCCGTGGCCGAGCAGGTAGTCTACCCGCTCGGCGGCGACCTCCACCTGCCGGCCGGCGGGATTGACCATTTGGACCGCGGTGAGATCAGTGACTGGGGACAATTCCAACGCTCCTCTCTAGTTCCGCCGCCGGGGGACGCCCTGGGGAGGGCGCCCCCGCGACGGCGTCGGCGGACGGGTTAGGCCGGCGGGTCGCAACCTCCGGCCGCCCGGCCGGAGCGCTAGCGCCTGACCTCGAAGACCCCCGCGGCGCGGGCGGTCAGGACCCCGTAGAGCAGGTCGAAGGTCAGAACGTGGCACATTTCCTTCTGGTCGTAGCCCAGCATGGTGCGCACGCTGAACCCGTTGGGCCGCCCGTCGGAGTCGGCCAGCGTCGCCGTAGCGGCGATGACGCCGTTCCGCGGGTCGGGCAGCTCGGCGGTCACCGGCGCCCAGACGATGCAGTTCCGCTGGAAGGCGATGCCGTGGTAGCGCGTGGCCGAGCTGACCGTGGTGGTGGGCACCCCGGGATTCCAGTGGCACTTCATCCCGTAGAGGTCGCCCAGCTCGCCTTGCTGCTGCGGGGCCTGCGAGCCGTACTCGTTGGTCTTCGTGAACTCGGCGATGGCCAACAGGTCCGCGTAGGCGACCGGCGGGATGACCACGAACCGATCCTCGGACGGCAGCTCGGCGTCGGACATCTGCTGCCAGAGCGTGCGCATCACCGCGGCGGTCAGCGCCGCGCCGTAGGTGCCCACGGCGGTGCCGCCGGCCGAGGCGTACTCGCCCAGCAGGTCGCTGTTCACCTGCCGGATCAGCGCCATGCCGGCGTTGGTGCCGAACTGGCTGATCATGTCCGCGGAGCTGAACAGCTTGGCCTTGTCCCCGATGCGGATGGACACCTCCTTCCACTTGTCGATGGTCAAGTTCGAGGTGCCGATGGTGCCCGCCTGGACGGTGACCTCGGCGTTCTCGGCCTTGTCGTTGGCCGAGAAGGTGCTCGGGGTCATCACCCGGATGACGTCGCCCTTCTGCCTGGGCGTCTCGGGGGAGAGATCCACGGCTCGCCCGATGAGCGTCGCCAGGTAGCGGTGACTGGTGAGCTGCTGGAGCGCCTTGGCGGCGAGCGCCGGCAGCACGGTGTTGGCCACGTTGCTCTGAGTGACTACGGTGAAGGCCATCTTTCGTCCTCACAACGCGACCCCTGACCTGTGCGCCCGCCTCTACCGGCGCGCTTCAGTTGCTGCCGCTGATCACTGCTCCCATGTTCTTGTCGATGTCCTCGAAGGTGGTCGGCTTGCCGTTCTCCAGCTTGAAGCCGGGCGAGCCGCCGGCGCCTCCGGGGGAGGTGTCCGGCCCGCCGGCGGGAGTGCCCAGCAGGGCCGGGTACTTCTCGGCCAGCGCTTTCACGGCCTCGGCCTCCTGGCCGGCCTCCACGTCGGCCGGCAGGAGCTTGACCGCGTCGGCCGGGTCCTTGAAGCCCGCCCGGGCGGCGGCCCCCTCGAGGGTGAGCCGCCGGATGGCGCTTTCCTTCTCAGCCAACGCACTCTCCTTCTCGGCCTCGAGCTTCTCGCGGTCGGCCTTCCACTCGGCCTCGAGCTCGGCGCGGACCGCCTTCTTGGCGTCGCCCTCGCCCTCGCGCTTCAAGCGCGCGACCTCGGCCTCGAGCTCCTCGGCGGCCTTGCGGCGCGAGGCGTTCTCGGCGTTCAGCTTGGCCTTGTCCTTCTCCATCTCGGCCAGCCGCTTCTCGAGGTCGTCGTGCGCCGCCTGCGCCTCCTCCACCTTCTCGAACCTGGGCATGGACCTACCTCCTTCTCCCCGGCGGCGAGGCTGCCGCCCCGGTCATGGAGCCTTCCCGCACGCGGCGCGGGCCTTCCCCGGACGGCGTCTCGCCGGCCGGCCGCCCGGGGAGATCCCGGACGGGCAGAAACTCACGGAGCGCGGCGGCCATCTCAGGCCACCAGCCGCCAGCCGCGGTCGGAGCGCCCGATGCGCTCAGAGGCCGGCAGGCGCTTGAACTCGTCCCAGGTGATCTCCGGCAGCGACGAGTCCGCGTCGTGCTCGCGGGCCACCTGGTTGGCGAAGGGGCCGGTCCGCGCGCGATCGCCGTCCGACCGCCCCAGCCACTCGGGGCGCATCGGCTGCAGCCCGTGCCGGCAGCGCGGGTGCATGCCCCGGCCGCCGTGCTCGCCCTCGAACCGCCATCCGGCGGTCCGCCAGTCCTCGATGCTCATCACCCGGCCCACGAAAGTGCGGCAGAGCCGGCTGGTGGAGGCGGTGACCGGCCCGACCATCCGGCGGTGGGTGAGCGCCGGGGCGCGCGCGGCGCGGTCCTCCACCGTCTGGCGATAGACGCGCATCACCTCGGTGTCGGCGATGGTGGCCGCGCGGACCACCGGGTTCATGCCGCTCAAAGGCTCGATGAGGCCGGAGGCGGTGAGCCGGCGGGCGACCTCCCGGGCGTCGGCGCCGCGGGTGGTCATGCGCACCAGCTCGTCGGCCACCGCGTCGGCCATCTCGCGGCCCGCCGCGCGGAAGGTGCCGTCGAGGTCCTGGAGGGCGCGGGCCACCGCGTCCACGTCGGGAGGCAGCGCCTCCACCCCGACCAGCGCCAGCACCGGGCGGACGGCGCGATGCGAGGCCCGCAGCGCCTCGACCACCCGGGGGAAGGCCCAGGAGTCGCGGTTCCCCGCGCCGGCCAGCCGCCAGGCCATCTCGCCGGCGGTCTCGCGGAGCTCGCGGCGCAGCGCGACGAGCCGGCCGGAGGACGGCGAGCCGAGGGCGAGCGAGCGGGCCCGGTCGAGCATCCGGTCGAGGTACGGCCGGGCCACGCGCGCGGCGGCCACCCCGGCGCGCTCGGCCAGCGTGCGCGCCTCGCGGGTCATGGCCGCGGCCAGGCGGTCGAGGTCGCCGGCGCGGCTCACGTGCCCTCCCGCTTGGTCAGGTAGTTGCTGCCGATGGTCGGCATTACCACCGCCTCGCCGCTATCGCCGCCGCCCCCCCCGCCGGACGGCGGCGGCTCGGGCCCGCCGGCGGCGGCGGCCACGGCGGCGGCGGCCAGCGCGCGGGCCTCGGGGGTCACCGGCTCGCCGCTCCCCGCGCCCTCGGTGAGCGCGGCGGCGGTCGAGCGGTTATAGGCCAGGTTCGCGCGGTGGCGGCGCTCGGCCTCCTCGATGGTGAGGTCGGGATCGTGTCGACGGAGCTGCTGCGGGACGGTGGACTGGCCGGTGCGCAGCTCGTGCTCCTCGCGGGCCACCCGGTCGACGGTCTGCTGCGGCGGGTCGGGCTCGGACCAGTTGACCCGGATCTCCGGGACGTCGGCCGGCAGGGGCTGGCCGGTGCGGCCGGCCCATACGATGCGGGCCAGCGCGGCCAGCTCGCGCTCCCAGGCCCGGGCTTGGGGCCGGCGGCGGCGGCGATAGCGGTCGGTGGAGAAGCGCTTCTCGATGAGCGAGGCGCCGCTCTGGCGGTTGACGTCCAGCCGGTAGGCGCCGGAAGGCACGTCCGCGGACTCGGCCAGCTTGTCCGCCAGCCAGTCGATGGAGGCGCGCATGCCCTCGGGGTCCGCCGAGGGGGCGATGAGCTGCACGTCGCTCTTGATGGTCTCGTCCTCGTCGTAAATCAACAGCACCTGGTCGGTGCCGAGCTTGGGCTTCCAGTTCTCCGGCGCGTTCTTGATCACCCACTGGCCGTGGCTCTGACAGAGCACCAGCCATTCCAGGGAGGAACACAGCCGGTTGATCTCCTGGTTCTGCGGCACGATGTTGGCGGCCTCGCCGCGCCCCCAAAAGTCCGCGGTCCAGTTCCTCTCGCCGCGGAGCACCGCGAAGGGGATTCTCCGGAAGGGATGCGGCTCGACCCGTTCCTGCCGGTCCGCCGAGAAGCTCCATACCTTTTCGGCGCTCCAGACCTGCGAGCGGATCACCTGGACGCCCTTCGCGTCGAGCGCCGGCCAGAAGACCGCCAGCAGCCGCGGGACGTCCGGGAAGTCCGGGTCGACGTCCACCTCCACCCGGTCCGGCGTGTAGACGTGCCACATGAAGCGGCCGGCGTCGGGAAGGCCGAAGAGCCATCGCTTGAGCGACGGCCAGATGCCCCGGGAAGGCAGCACGTAGTCGGGGAAGACCACCAGGTCGCCGCAGAGCCGGACCATCGGGTCGGCCTCGCGCAGCCGCTCGTCGATGTCCACGTCGGCCCACAGCTGCCGGACCACCGGGTCGGCCGAGTCGCGCTCGGCGCCCTGGTCGTACAGGCAGCTCTTGGCGTCGATAATCCGGCGGGTCAGGTTGACGGTGACCTTGGGCCGCTTCCGGAAGTGGTCCTCGGACTCGTCGGGGTTCTTGGGGACGTGCTGGGCTTGGTCGCCCTGGTAGTAGTCGAGCCAAGTGCGCGCGAGGGTGCGCCGCGCAGAGGAGGAGAGGATGCGCTGGCGGACGAAATTCCGGACCTGCTCGTCGGAGAGAGACACACCGCACCCCGCCGCGCCGCCCGCAAAGCGCGCGTCAAGAGCACTGGCTTCCAGTTATTTTATCGGGAGCGGGGAAGCCGAAATTGACAAAATCCGGAATTATCGTCACAACGGCTGGGCGCCCCAGTCGCGCCGGCGGCGCTGGCGCTCGGTCATGCAGTCGTGGGCCAGCCCCGCGCACACGTCGGCCAGGTCGTCGCTCTCGCCGGAGCCGGCCGGGTGGCCGATGGTCACCTGTCCGCTTTTTGAGACCCGCTGCTGCAGCCGGATGAGCTCGCGGTCGGCCAACGCGCTCCAAGGCGCCTCGAAGCGCCGGCGCTTGACCAGCGAGACGAACGTCGAGTAGATGGTCTTCTTGTAGCCGGCGCCCCAGGGCTGGACCTCCACCGGGATGCCCTTGGCGCGCAGGAGCTGGGCGATGGGCTCGCCGGCGTACTGGTCGGTGCGCCACTTCCGCGGCCGGTACTCGCGGTGCAGCCGCTCCACCAGGCGCAGCACCCCGGCCAGGTCCACCGCGCCGCCGGCCGGCGGCGCCACCGCCTCCAGGAGATCCACCCGGCAGTGCTCGCCCTCTCGGTGGCCCACGCCCACGCCGAACCTGTCGCGGACGAAAGCCGGGTCGATGCGCCCCCAATAGACGCGCGAGGCCTCGGGAGGCAGCGGCCCGCGCCGCGCCAGCGCGGCGTCCACGTCCTCGCGGAAGAACAGGCCCTCGATCATCTCGGCGAACTCGGCGCCGTACTCGATGGCGAAGCCCAGCGGGTCAGCCTCGCGCTCGGAGGCCCACTGGGCCGGGTCCCAGGCGGGGTCGATGGCCCAGGTGGGCGCGCGCATGGTGAGCTGCCACTCGCGGCGCTCCTCGCGCCGGGCGTAGGCCTCGTGGAACGCGCCGTCGCGGGCCTGGGGGCTGGAGATCATCCAGACCCGGCTCTTCCCCAGGTTGCGGAAGACGCGAAGCGACGGCATCACCGCGCGCATGACCTCCACGTCGGCGCGGGTCGAGCCGGTCTCGCGGGCGTAGTGGGCGATCTCCTCAAAGACGATCGCCGGCGCCGGGTAGCCGCGGGCCGCCCGGGAGTTACACGGAACGGCGTGGACCAGCGTGCGGTTCCGGAAGACCACCTGGTCGACGGAGGTGTACTCGGCGCCGTCGCGGGCGCGGTTGTCGTCCCGGACGACCTCGCGCGCGAGCGCCGGAGAGGCCAGGAGCTCGCGGGTCAGCGGGGCCACGCAGACCCTCCGCGCCTGGCCCTGGCTGGTGGCCACTACCGGGACCATCGCGTACTCGGTCTCGGCCAGGTGCTGCGCCGGGTCCTCGACCAGCCCCTGGTAGCCGGCGGCGGCGCGGACCAGGCGGCTCTTGCCGCTCTGCCGGCCCACCGCCCACACGATCTGTGAGTAGCGCCGGGGCTCATAGGGTCGGTCGGTCTCGGCCAGCTGGTGCCAGAGGGGCACGAGTTCCGGCGGCATCTCCAGGCCGAAGGCCGCGCGCAGCATGCACTCCTGCGCCGGCCAGAGATCGAAGCCCAGCAGCCGCTCGTCGCGACAGTAGCGGATGATGTCGATCATCGCCGGGCCGGGGTCCGGGGCCGCTCGGGTTTCGGGGCGGCCTTCCTGCCCGGCGGATTCCTCCCGGCCAGCCGGCGGAGGTGCTCCTCGCGCCAGCGGTCGGCGCTGCGCGCGAGCTCGCGCGCCCGGCGCTTGGCGTCAGCCGGCATGAGCCGGCCGACGGCGTCCTCCAGTTCCGCGAGGTGGTCGGATTCGGACGGCCGCGCGGCCCTATTCTTTCGGGGCATCATCCCCTCCTTCCGATTTTTTGGCCGCCAGGATGTTCCGGGCCAGCAGCTGAGCGGAGCCCGCGGCGGCGGCTTCGGAGTTGACGGCGAAGAGTTTCACGCGATCCGCCACAGGGAGATCGTCTATCATGTCCCTCGTCAGATAGGCGGGCGGGAGCTTCGACTTTTCGTGGAACTTGCAGCTCCCCAGGGGGTGCACCTGGGGGTGATACGTCGACCCGGGCTCGCCGCCCGGGAGGGGGAGACGGATCCGGCCGCACCGGACATCCCCGCCCAGGTTCCACCTTTCCCCCTCGGCCTGGGCGTGGGCGCACGTGGCGCAGCATATCTCAATACTGCAGCCGTACCCAGCCAGGGTCAACATCGCGCGCTCAGCGCCGCTCATCTTCCCCTCCTTTTCTGCACTGAAAGGCCAATCACTAACCGGGCTCAACACCATCGTTCTCCTCCTTCTGCTCCGGTTCCTGCGGCGACGGCGGCTCGCCGTCCCGCTGAGTGAAGCGCACCGAGACCTCCGGCAGGATGCCCCGCAGCGCGGAGAGCACGTCCACCGCCGCGGCCACGGTCAGCCCGGGGAGGCGCTTCGAGAGCACCAGCGGCGCCTCGGGACTGTGGAGCAGCCAGCCCATGCGGCCGCTGGCCGCCGCCGCCATGTCCACCTGGTCGGCCAGCGTCTCGCCCGGACAGCCGGCGCTCGCCAGCCGCCCGCGCAGCCGGTCGAGCTCGCCCATGAAGCGCACCAGCTCCGGCCCGGCCTGCTCCAGCCGCACCAGCTCCGCGCCCAGCCGGCGGATGCGCACCTTCAACCGGGCGCAGTTCCGGCAGGTTTTCTCCGGGGGGTTTTCGGTGTTATTCGGCATGGGATTGCTCCTTTTCCGGGTCGTCCGCCGACCCTTCGCGGCTGATGTCCGCCAGGGAGACCTCCCGAGCGGCGGCGTCCGGCCGGAACACCCCCAGGCCGTGCCGGCCCTTCGGGCTCAAGCCCAGCGCCTCGGACAAGTCCTTGAGCTTCGCCGTGTACGCCGGCCGCAGGCGCAGCAGCGGGTGCACGTCGTGCTCTACCACCTTCTTCGGATAGCTCTGCGTCGGGTCGTCCCGGTCCGGCCGGGGACGCTCCACCTCGCGCGTCACCAGCGCCCCGTCCAGCCCCACCGCGCGGTCGATCAGCGCCAGCACCGCCACCGTCTTCAGGTATTCCGCCACCAGCGGGCGGTCGGTCTCGGCTACCCATGGCTCCGCCAGGATCGCCGCGCGCAGGCCCTCCACCGCCGCGGCCAGCACCGGGCAGCTCGCGGCGGACTCGTCCCGGGACTCGCACGCCGCGGCGATCTCCGCGGGGCAGCTCGCGCAGCGAAGGAAGAGGCCGGTCTCCAAGAAGCGGTAGACTCCGTGCTTCACCCGCGCCGCTCCGCAACGCTCCCGACCGGCTACGGTCAGATCGTGCGCGGCGCCCTTGTCCGCACGCGGGCGCGAGGCGGTCATGGCCGGGGGCCCTTCGAGGGGGGGGCTTCGGCGCCCAAAAACGGCACGCCCGGAGAAAACCAGGGCTCGGGCGGCGGGGGAGGGGGGGGCGTGGGGGGGACGCCCCGGGTCCGATAATATGTCTTGTGTTGCGCTGAACTCGGACAGCAAGCGCCGCAAACAGGCACACTTAGCGCCAGCGCGGGGTTATTCTCCAACCGCGAAACCCGACCACCCCCCACCCGTGGTATAGACCTTCCCCACCAACAACCTCTCCCCGCACAGAGAAAGGACCCGCCCCGATCCAGAACCAACCTGACCCACACCCCACCCCGGCGAGACGGAGAGTAACTCCGGCTCGACCGGATACTCTCTCTCTCTAAGAGAGAGACGCGCGCACCCCTGCGCGCCTTGCGGCGCTTTGCTGGCGCGCAACCCTGCGCGCTTTGCACCGGGCCATCCGCGCCCCCTGCTGGCGCGCACCCCTGCGCGCTATGCAGGTTAGAGACCCCCCCGGAAACACTAGGCGCGCAGCCCTGCATGGTCGTGAACCCCCTCATCTGCCCCTCCTCTTCCGGTCGTTAGTCGGTCATGCCCGGGAGTTCCTCGGCGGCGATCGCGGGTTCCTCGGGCGGCTCGAGGATCTGTACCCACAAGGCCGAGCGCGGCGAGCCGTTGACCATCCGGGTCTTCTGCCAGCGGCGGACCATGCCGGTGGAGGTCAGGGCCTCCAGGCCGCGGGTGACGGTGGACACGTCGCAGCCGCAGGCGGCGGCCAGCGCCCCCCGCCCCCCGGCCGAGAAGAGCCTGGTCTTCGGGTGCGCGTAGACCAGCAGCACCGGATAGACCGCCCGGGCCGCGGCCGGCAGCCGGGCCCAGGCGCCGCGCCGGACCCACTCCCGGAGCGGCCAGCGGCGGGCCGGTCCGCGCTTGCGCCCCTTGCTCTTGGCCCCCCCGCGGTCGGCGGACGCCCCCCCCCGGCCCTTGCCCTTGGCCGCCTTGGCCTCCTCGGCGCGGCGGGCCTTCTCCTCGGCGATGATCTCCTCAGCCCGTCCCATCGCCGTCCTCCCCTCCCCCCGTCGGCGACGGCCCGAACATGCGGGCCTGGCCCAACACGAACCTCTGGATGCCCCCGACGAAGTCCACGCCGACCCGCCCGGGCCGCCCCATGCGGTTCTTAACCAGCACCAGGTTGAGTTCCACGGACCGGCCCATGCGCACCTCGCGCCAGCGCTTGTATTCCTCCTCGGTGTATTCGAGGTTCAGACAGCGGTCCGAGGAGTACTCGATGTTGCCGGTCTCCTTGAAGCCGGCCAGGCCGCGGCCGGGCGCGTAGGGGCGCTTGCCCTCGCCCCGGGAGTGCGCGGCCAGGACCACCAGCGGGGCCCGGGGCAGCTCGTCGCGCAGGAGCATGAGTTCGGCGGCCACCGCGTCCACCCGGTCCTTGGCCATGGCGAAGTCCTTCTCGGGCGTCATCTGCTGGAAGTAGTCGACCACCACCAGCCGAGGCTGCATCTCGCGGGCCCGGGCGCGCAGCCGGCTGACCCGCCGGTCGCGGCTGACCCGCACCGGGCGCAGCCGGTTGCCCATGGCGGCGGCGGCGCTCACCGCGCGCTCCTTCTCCGCGGGGTCCAGCCGCCCGCCCAGGAGGTCCAGGAGGTCGATCTCGGCCTCGCGGGCCACGCAGGAGGAGAAGAGGTCCGCCGCGGTCATCTCGGTGGTCACGTAGAGCACCGGCGCCTCGGGGTGCTCCTGGAGGGTAGCGTCGACGAGCTGCATGGCCAGGGTGGTCTTGCCGACGCCGGGCGGGCCTCCCATGACGTATAGCCCCGGCCAGAGGCCGCGGCCGGGCAGGAGCTCCAGGAGCTGCTCGAAGCCCCGCGGGTGCAAGAGGTCCTTGGGAGGCCCCTCCTCGATGCGCCGGGCGACCTCGCCGTAGGCCGCGCTGAGCCGCGGCAGGTCGGCGGCGCCGCCGGAGCGCTCCAGCTCCTCGAGGCCGGAGCGGAACTCGCCGAGCAGATCCTCGGCGCGCCGGCCGGGCTCCCGGGCCGCGCGCGAGAGCGCCTCGGCGCTCGCGGCCATACGCCGCTTGACCCCCAGCTCTGCGAGCTGCGCGGCGTAGACGGCGGCGTGCGCGCTGGTCGGGCACTCGTCGACGCACTGGCCCAGCAGTCCCGCGGTGACCAGCCCCTGGGGCCGCGCCTCGGTGCGCAGCAGCTCGGCGCGATCCAGCGCGGCGCGGACCAGAGCCTGGTCGACCGGCGAGCCGGCCAGGTGCAGATCGAGGATGGCGCTGAAGACTCTCCGCTCGGCCGAGCCGTAGAAGTCCGAGGGCCGCAGGAGGTTCGCGACCGACGCGCAGGCCTCCGGGTCCATGAGCGCTGCGCCCAGGGCCGAGCGCTCCATGGCCGGGTCATGCGGCGGCAGCTCGGCGGGGAGGTCGTCGCGGGGCGCGGGCATCGCCGGGTCACGCCCTGTTGACCTTCGGCCGACATTTCTCTCCCGCCGCGAGCCGGCGGACGGAGGCGAGCACCTGCCAGATGCGGGACGGAGTCACCCCCAACGCCCTGGCCGCAGCGTCCTGCGTGCCGTGCGCCAGGAGCAGCTGCAGGACCACGCGCTCCCGGCTGGTGAGCGGCAGCCGGAAGAGCCGGGCCACGGCGCGCTCGGCGGCGAGCTGATCCCGCGGGTCGGCGGACGGGGCGGCGGGCTCAATCAGACGGTACTCCGGCGAGCGCCGGAGGCTCTCGAGCGAGACGAAGCGCGCCGGCGGGCGCGCGCGCCCCAGGGATGGCCGGTGACGGGTGTCGCGGCGGATCTGGTCGACCGTCCGGAAGCGCACGCGGCTCTTGAGGCAGGTGGAGAAGGCCGCGCCGCGCCGCGGCCGCCAGCGCTTGAGCGTCTCGGCGAGCGCGAGCGCGGCGGCGCCGTCGGGATCGACCAGCGGCCGGTTGAGCGCGCCCATGGCGGAGGCCGCCAGGACGGCCAGCTCGCGGGCCAGCGGCCAGGCCGCGGCGATGAGCCGCTCGCGGTCAGCCCGGCGCCGGGTCCGCGCCGCGCGCCGCGCCAGCCGGTTGAGTTCCGGCCAGCGTCCGCGCCGCGCGCAGGACCTTGAGCTCGTGCTTGCGGTGCTGTCTGCCATCGGGGTCCGTCCACGCGTCCATCTGTACCGTGCCCTGCACGAATATTTCCTCGCCGCGGCCGCACCGGCCCAGCCGGTCGGCCAGCTCGCCGAAGGCGACGCAGTCCAGCCAGGTGGTGCGCTTGACCCGCCGGCCGTGCTCCTCCCACGACTCGTTGAAGGCCAGGGAGAAGGTGGCCCAGATCCGGCCGCCGTTGTCCGAGCGCCGGATCTCCGGCGCGGCGCCCAGCCGGCCCCATCCCTCACAACGCAGCGCGGCCATCTAGGAGCCCTCCTTCCATCCGTCCGGCCTCCGGTCTACCGCGAAAAGCTCGCCCTGGCCGGCCGGCGCGTGCCAGCCGCGCACGTCCTGGCCCAGCAGTTTCTCCGGACCGCGCACCACGCAGAAGCCGCGCGCCTCGAACGGCCGCGAGAAAAGGTCCGCCCCGGGGAACAGCGAGAGGACCAGCCGGCCGATGCCGGGGTTCTGGCGGTTCACTATGGCCGCTCCTCCCGCGACCCCACCGCCGGTAGCTCACGCAACTCCTGACGTAGCTCCTTGAGCTTTGCGCGCAGCACCGGCACGAACGCCGGGCCGATGAGATCGGCGGGCAGGGTGGCGTAGGTGCCGTAGTCCCGATACTGCCGGCCGCCGACGCTCACGCTTACGCGTAGCGGCTGACCGGGATACCGGCGGATGCGGTCCTGGATTCCCCGCAGGACCTTATCCGTAGCCGCGATGCGGTCCTGAAGAGATTTCATCGCGGCGAAGTGCGCCGCGAGTCGCTTCTGCTCCTTGCGGTTCATGACTTCGCCTCCTCGTGAATTAGCGCGCACACGTCGAACCACTGGCACTCGCCGCAATCGTCCGGTCCCCGGAAGTCCTCACCGGCGGGGTCGCAGGGCAGGGCAGCGGTGACGTGCATAATGAGTTTGTTGCACCCCGTTTACTCATTTCCCTTCATCTCCTCCCGCTTCGCGGCCTCCCATGCCTCGAACTCGCGCACCGCCGCCCAGGCTTCTTCCTGTTTCTCCGCGCCGTGGCGGACGGGCATTAGCACTCCTTGGATGCCGTCGTCCGCCGTGAAGTACATGCCCTTGGGCGTCACGTAGTAGAGGGGATTCGGCAAGTACTCGCGGATGCGCTGGATGTATCGGCTGTCGAACCAAGAGCCGTCTATTTTCTGGTAGCCGCGCACCAGGATTTCCCGGCGCCCGCCGCACGTCGGGCAACGGGCGCCCGTGTCGGACACTCGACCGGTGCCGTCGCAGCTTTCGCACTCTACATCCTGCCCGCATGCGGGGCACATGTGACTCCCTATCCCGTCGCACTCGCTGCAAATCTCCTCGTGGCAGTCGGGGCAGTGTATTACTCGCTGCGCCTCGGTTGCCGGCGGCAAAGGGGTCACACAACGGCCGCGGTCCATCTCCGAGAATGCCGCCTGGGCGTCTGGAAAATCGGAAGGCCCTTGCTCCCCCTCGGATGCCGGGTCCGGAACACGGACACAGACAATGGCGTCGGTCGCGTAGCGCCAGCCGCCGTAGGTCTTGGGGGCATTGAGGTTATACCTTGGCGTAGAGGAGATTCCTCTTCGGGTCCCCAGCGCGGTAAAGTGCTGCAGAAGGTCCTCCATCACTTCCCCTCCCGCTTCGCGGCCTGGGCGCGTCGTTCTGCTCCGCTCCGCTTTCCCCGCGCGGCCAGCACCAGAAAACCAAAGGGATTGGGCTGTCTATGGCCTCCGCAAAAAGGGGCTAGCACTCTGTTCAGGTGCACCCATATCCCTGCCCAGTAGCCGAACATTTGAAACTTGTAGCGACGCAGAGAATCCAAGGCTTTCGTCTCGGCCTCATCGAGTTCCCGTTGCAAGGAGGCTTTCACCGATTGGGATGCGCTCAGGTCGTCCCTAGCCATCGCCCTGCTCTTCAACCCCCGCTGCTTGCGAGAGAATGGTGATGGCCCGCGCGGTTATCCGACCGCTATCCGGGCCTACATCGGAGATGCCATAGTCACATGCTTCGCGGATTGTGGCAGTCAGCCGCTCGGTTCTCTCGGCCTCGATGCGCAGCAGCTCCTTGGCGCGCGCCGCGGCGGCGCGGAGGCGCCGGACCTCTCCACAGCCACTAACGAACAGGTAAGCCCAATAGGCCGCCGGGGTCAGGTCGTTCATTCCACAATCCCCGATGTCAATTGCGAACTCTCCGTCAAGATACACAATCGGTACGGTCCACTCATGCCCGTCCCAATCTGCGTAAATCACATTGAATCTAGTCTCCTCCGGGTCAGCGTCTTCGATTTCGATTCTGATATCCCGGCCATACTCGCTCATCCAGTCGTACTCGCTCGACCGCAACTCTGCCAGAAGTTGGGATGCGCTCAGGTCGTCCCTAGCCATCGTCCTGCTCCTCAAACCCCGCTGCTTGCGAGAGAATGGTAATGGCCCGCGCGGTTATCCGACCGGAATCCGGGCCTACATCGGAGATGCCATAGTCACATGCGTCGCGGATTGTGGCAGTCAGCCGCTCGGTTCTCGCGGCCTCGATGCGCAGCAGCTCCTTGGCGCGCTCCTCGGCGGCGGTCAGGCGGGCGACCTCGGCCCGTAGCATTCGGACCGTGCTCAGTAGTCGATTGCCGACAATAGTGAGGGTGTCTACGCGGACCCACACCGTCTCTCCCGGCTCTGGCGAAATAGGGCCGGTAATCCTTTCCCACGCCTCCTCCGGAGAAAGCGCATGGAGCCTCAGCCGTTCGAGTTCCTCTCGTTCGTCCGGCGTCAGCCCCGCATAGCCTCCGGTGTCCTCACTCATGACTCCCTCCCTCCTCCGCTGCCGGCGGCGGGCGGAGCCGGCGGAGCGCATCGAGCAATCCGGCCACCGAGGCCTCGATGTCGCCCTCGGCCACCGGGGAGCCCTCCGGCCCCCTCGCGGCGTCGCCCTCGCCCTCGCGCACGGGCTCAGCCCACTCGTCCGCCGCCGTCACGCTCGGCGCACCCCTCAGCGCCGCTTCGGGCACTTCTGGCCGGCGGCCTGCCGGCGCCCCGTGCCGCTGGTGCGGCGCTGGTAGCTGCCCTTGTGGGGCCCGGTCCCGT
>Ga0180432_10001610_pt1 | contig 35498 bp, 32 predicted proteins | sample SS_ome_10_FD_132414 | JGI IMG/M metagenome (GOLD analysis project Ga0180432, IMG submission 132414) | Hypersaline lake sediment archaeal communities from the Salton Sea, California, USA - SS_1_MS_2 metaG | ecosystem: Environmental > Aquatic > Non-marine Saline and Alkaline > Hypersaline >... | reverse complement strand
CGTTCAGTCTGTAGGGAACGCCCTCTGTGGCGTTCCGGGAAGCAGCAACGAGCGTGTTTTCCGGGTTTCGGAACGCCACAGAGGGCGTTCCCTACAAAAAGTCACAGCCTCGTTGGTCGCGCCCGGCGTTGCCAAGAAACGCCCGCCCAAGACGGCGAGGGCAGCGGAACCCGCCGAGACGAGTTGTAAGACTGAGAGGCAAGCCTCTCCCGCTCCCCTGCTCATCTCAACGATGGCGGCCGGCTACCGGGCGCCGGCGGGGGAATCGACTTCCGTTCTTTCTTCAACGCCTCTTCCTCCAACTCCAATAGCACGCCCAGATCGCCGTGCGCCACCACCAGGCCGCTGAGTTCCCGCTTCGACTTCCGGCGGCCGACCGCAAAACTGAACGCGTAGCCGACCACGAGCGAAGTAACCACGCCGAACGATATCGGCCAGAAGGGGCCGAAGGGTTTTTCGAACGGCCAGAGCGTCGTCGCGGCGGCCGCGAGCATCCCGGCGAACATGCCGATCAACGCGGCGGGACCGGTCGCCCGTTTCGTGAAAAGCCCCAGCAGGAAAACCACCAGCATCGGACCCGCGAAAATCCCGAGCACCCCGATAAGGAACCCGACCGGCCGGCCGAACGCCCCGACCGCCAACGCGACTACGACTACTGCGACGCCCAGCCCCCAAACAACCAGTCGGGCAAGCTTCATCTCGTCGGTCTGGTCCAGGTGCTTCGGGTCTTTCTCGCAGTGCTCGCTGAGCCAGGTTTCGGCCCAGCCGAAGCGGCGATGGAAGTCGATGACCACCAGCGTGGCCAGCCCCGTAATACCCGAGTCGACCGCTCCCATCGCCGCCCCCATCAGCGCCGCGACAAACAACCCGGCGAATCCCCACTTCAAGTGACGGGTCACAAAGCGGGAGAGCAATTCGTTGTGTCCGCGGCGGACCCACCGCTCGCCCCGGTTCCAATACGTGTCGCGGGTAATCAACCGGCCGACGACAAGGTTGCCGTTCTCGTCGACCAGCTCGGAAAGATCGTCGTACGGCCTGCCCGTGTTCGGGTCGAGAATCTCTTCCTCTTCAGCCAACAGGACGACGTTTTCGGCCGTGATCTCCATCCCGGAATCGATAAACGGCTTGCCGGTGTCCGGATCGATCGCGCTGTTGGCGACCCAGCTCGGCCGAAGCTCGTCCCGGTACGTGGCGTCGTCCTGATAGACCGCCAGCAGGCCCATGCCGACGTACATGGCCCCAACGGCCATCACGGAAAACAAGGCCAGTCCCATCAGGTACGAAACCCGCATGTCCCGGTCGTCCTCGGCCGAGAACCATCGCTGCACCGTCGCCTGGTCGGCCACCGTAAAGTAGATCGACACGAGCACCAGGAAAAGACCCGTGGGAATGACCGACCACTTGTAGGTCCACAGGCTCGTTTTCTTGGCCGCGACGGGCCGTCCCAACTCCACGTGGTTGCGCGGCGACTTGGACTCGCCGGACCTTCCCAAACGTACCCGCTTCTTCCCGCCCCGGCCGGACTTCTTCTCCACGTCGTCGGGTTTCTTTTCCGCGTCGTCGGGCTTCTTAGGCGTATCGGCCGTTGGCGGCACGCCCCCGGGCAAGGATTTCGCGTCCTGCTTCCACCAGGTCCACGCACCCCAACTGCCCGGCGTCGAGAACTCCGAGGTTACCCGCGGGTGGTCGTCGAAAATCACGTCGCGGTGCAGTTCCTTGGCGATTTCCCATATACGCGGATAGCCGGCGTCGAACTGGCGGCCGAGCGCGACGATCAGCGCGAGCAAGACGACCGCCATCACGCCGAACTGCGCGGCGTCGGTCCAGACGCTCGCCTTCATGCCGCCGGCGAAGGTGTAAAGCAGAACGGCCAAACCGACCCCCGCAACCAGAAGCAGAATCGGCACGTTCAACCCGGTCCCCATTTGCAGGGCCCGGCACGGCAGCACCAAGAGCCCGCCGAGCCAGAGCAATTGCCAGAAGACATACACGGCGCCCACGGTCGCCCGGGTCCTCGGGTCGAAGCGGAGTTCAAGGTACTCGTAGACCGAATCGAGTTCCAGGTTGTGGTACAGCGGAACGACGCACCACAGCACGACCGGCAGCGTGGCCCAAACCGTGATCGGCACGAGCATGAACTTCACGCCTTGCCAATAGGCCTCGTTGGGCGCCGAACAATAGAACAGCGCAGCCGTGCCGAACAGGGCGAAGCTCAGCCCCAGCACCGGCCACTTCAGCTTGCGGTCGGCCAGGAAGAACTCGTCGGTCGACCGGACGCGCCGTCCCGCCCAGACACCCACGCCCACCATGGCGACCAGGAAGATCGCGAGAACGGCGTAGTCATATCCGGTAAAAGCGGCCATTGCAGACAGTCCTGGTTCTCTTGGTGTCGATACAGTGTAGCAGAAGGCTTCCCTCAGGACGCCGGGTCGGCTGCCGCGACTTGACGGACGAGCCTGTCATCAAAATGATGCACCGTGCCATCAGAATGACAACGCCTTGTGAATGGCTTGGTGGCTCCTGGTCGGAAGAGAATATTGCGTAAGTCATTGAACGACAATGGTTTATGCATAATTCCATCTTCGGCGGCATAGAAGATGCGGGTCGAGAAGGTGGAAGTATCCCCTGGACTTGAAAGGAACGTATCATGAAATGGATCAATTTGATGCCGGCGGCCATTGGGGCGATTTGCCTGTTGGCAAGTAGCGCCTTGGCTCAGCGCGGGACCACTCGTTATGGGAAAGACATACACGGCGCCAATACACGTGGCAGCGAGGTGACGCTCTATCGCGACGCGGCGCGCCACGCGAGCGGCCACAAAAGCGCCTATCGCATGGCGAGTCACCATGCCGGCCACTCGAGCCGTTATTCCCACCACGGCCACCACGGGCATCACCCGCGTTACCGCTACAATCACTACCCGTACTACCGTCCGCCGGTAGTGATTCGTCCGCTGGTCCCACCGCCGGTGATTGTGCAACCTCGGTATTATGGTCCGCAACCGTACTACTATTCGCGGCCGGGCATCGGCTACTCCGACCGGAACTTCTCGATAGGAATTGGGTTTTAGTCGGGGGAATCGGGGTTGCCCGCCGTAGGCGGCCTGAGCAGGACTTCTATCCGCATTTTGCCCTCGGTGGGTGGGAGTCGGACCGCGAGCATCCGGGCGCCCCGATTCTGGTTTTCCTTCGGTGTAGGCGGCCTGGTCGCGACGGTTTCGAACTTGGCGCCGGCGGGCGCGACGATCTCGGCTTCGAGCTTTTTGCCACCCTGCGTGAGAACCGCCTTGTTGCCGGCCGGTTGGACGTCGGCCTCCGTTACCATCCCCCAACGGACTTCGCCCTTGGGATCGGTGATTTCATCTACCACGCGAACGATCCGCCGGTCGAGCAACTCGATCGTCCGTACCACCGAGGTTGCCTGTCCCTTGTAGGCATCGGTCATGTCGGCGGTCGCATGAACGCGATTGGCGGTTGCACCGAAGTCGACGATCTTGGCCACGGCGGCCGGGTTCTGCAATTTGTCGTCGATCACCAGGGTGTTGTGGCTGCGGTTGTTCAGCCGGTAGTATTCCCATCGCCGCCCTCCGAAATAGCCGGGCATGTTGTAGTTGTCGCTGCCGAGATCGACGCCCCAGCGGACGCCGCCGGCGTCGAGCACAAACGAGCCGATGTCGAGATGGCCGTGGCTGGCGCGGTTGTTGCCGCCTTTGAAGCCGACGAAAACGGCATCTCTGTCGCCCCAATCGCTTCGCATGGTGACAATGTCCTGGACGCCGTGAAACAGGGCCTCGCGGGGGAGTTGCCCGAGGGTTGGCTTCTCGCCGCGGGCATCGTACCACGCGATCTCCAGCGGGAAGAAGCGGTCCAGGTGCTGCGGTTTGATCTTTCCTTTCAAGGGAACCTGCTCGGCCAATTGCCGGCGGTGCCACCAGGCATAAAGCGGCCGGTCGCAGGTCCGCGACAGCGCAAACATGGCCGACGCCGGGCGGAACCACTTGCCGCAATCGGCGTAGTTGAAATACCGGCCGTTTGGCCCGAGCGTGTGGATGCGGAAAAGCCCGGTCTTGTCGAGGGCGGGCGTTTTCGAGATATCGAAATCGGTGCCCAGCGCCGAGTTGAGCCCCATGATCGTCAGCGCGGTGTAGGAGGTGCCGTACTGCCAGTAGCCGGGCCCTTCGGGATACGCCCCGTCGGGCGCATAGGAACGCAACGCGTTGGGAATGCTTCTCCTTGCTGCGGCGACGATCTTCTCGGCCAGCTCCTTTTCATCTTCGGCGACGGCCAGTGCCCCGAGGATCATGCCGCCGTTGCAGACCTGGTTCCAGTTGCTGTGGCCGCGCACCCACCAGCCGCCCTTCTTGTAGCAGTTCACACCCGGCTGGAGCCCCAGCCGCACGATCGCCTCGCGGATCGTCTTGCGGTCTTCCGGCGAGATCACGTCGTAGAGCCAATCATAGCCGATCGCCAAGGCGGTCGTCATTTCGGCTGTGTCCAGAAAGTGCCGCGGGTTGAAGTCCTTGAACTTCGTCGTGATGAGCATTTCGCGGACGGCCGCGTCGGCGAATTTCCGCTCGCCCGAAAGCCGATACGCCATCGCCATGGCCGCCACCCGTTCGATACACTTGCGGCTCTGCCCCAGCAGTCGCTTTCCGTCGGGGATTTCGTACCGGACCGGCGACTGCGAGAGCATCCGCGTCGCGTTCACGTGGTTCTGCTCGATCAGCCGCGCCAGCAACGGCTCGGTTTTCGCCAGTTTCTCAACCCGTTTCTGATCCTCAGCGGTAAACAGCAGCCGCGGGTGTTCACTGCGCAACGTGGCGAGTGGGCCGGTTTTGTCGGCTGCCGGCAGAATGCCCGCCAATAACAGCTCAACAACAATAGCGCCGAGCAAACTCTTGCGATTTGTCCTCATGATAGTGGCTCCTTCGTTTGGCAAATGGCCGTGAACTGCAACCGTGCCTTGCAGCTTTCCCCCAATCCGTGGTTGTCCTGAATCGGTAGGGGAAGCGTTGGAAGCGTGCTCCCCCACGGATTCAGGACGACCACGGATTCAAGGCCCGGACAGAGTTCAAGATACCCGGGCGACCGGCTCGCCGCGAGTGGTGAGTAGACAGCTTTAGCCGGTATGCTCGACTATTTTGTTCACGGTCTCATCAACCACCTCCCCTAACATCCGGAGCCACATACTGCTTCTCGAGGTACACGGGGACCTTGTCGCCCTGCTCTGTTCGCCAGTCCAACAGTCGTATCTGCAGTGCTTTCAGCAGTTCGGCGTTTTCCGGACGATCGGCGATATTCTCCTTTTCAAACGGGTCTTTGGCTAAATCATAGAGCTCGTGCTGGGGTCGGTGCCGGAACTGCTCAACCCGCATTTTCGCGCTCTCATCGGTCCGGGCAATCTGCAGTAACCGAGCTCTTTTCTCCGGCAAATGAAACCATTACTCTTTCACCTGCTTCAACCCAACCCATACATTGATCTTCTCGCCACGCTGAATCACCATGTTGTCAGCAAGTACTTTTGGCAATCCCACTTCGTCTTCCCTTCTCCGCGCAGGTTGCGTAGCCGCTCCGCCCGCTCTTCCGGCCACACAAAACATCGGGCAAGTGTGTAACACCGATATTCCATGTCCATCATCTTGCCCCCGCCGCCGATCGCCGTCTCGAGCGATTTCTTTCGGTAGATGTCCTCGAATACGACGTTCTTCGTTCCCGAAATCTTCGCGTCCTTGGCAACAATATCGCGTAGTCGATCGGCAACCGCTTCCACATGAAAGGGGGCACCGTCCGCCTCATCCTCCGAAAACGAATGCGTCGAACCGATCACTAGGATGTTCACGTCCGCAAACGAATTCGCCGCCAAAGCAAACACTAAAGGATTTTGGGTACACCGGGCACTTACTTCGTGGCCGAGGACCTCGTCCGTCGATCTTCTCGTCGATGATTTCATGACTCCTTGCAGCGTGCGATGAAGTGGGCCGCCAACTCGGGGTTGGATGCCCAGTGCAAGTGGACATAACCGGCCAGGATGTTTCCCTTCTGAAACCCTTCGGTCTCTGCATTGCCACGGCGGCTTCCGCAAACGGTGTAGGCGTTGTGCCAGCCGTTACCCGCCGAATCGTCCTCGATGATTTCGGAGTAATGAAACTCGTGCCCGCGGAGTATCGCTCCGGCGGGCCCCCAAAGCGAATCCTGGGAGAGCGAAGCTTCGACGTATCCGAGCGACTTACAGCGCCGGAGCATCCGGGTGACGATGGGCAGGACGCCGGCGGTCGGCAAGCGTTGCCCTCCGGTCGACTCAATGGCACGGCCGAGATACATCAAGCCGCCGCACTCGGCGTAAACGGGTTTTCCCGATCGGGCGAATTGTCGGATGTCGTCGCGCATGGACCGGTTCGATGACAATCGATCGAGATGTTCTTCCGGATATCCGCCCGGCAGGTAGAGCCCGTGCAAGCTCTCCGGCAGCGTTGCGTCGGCAAGCGGCGAGAGCGGCACCATTTCGGCCCCTTGGCGTTGCCACGCCTCGAGGTTGTCGGGATAGCAGAAATGAAACGCCTCGTCTTTGGCAACGCCGATGCGGACCTTTTCGCCGGCAGTTGTTGCGGCGGCTTCGGGTTCGATAGCACTGCGGGGACTGGTTGATCGCGCCAGCAACAGGATCGCGTCGAGATCGAGATGCTGTTGGCAAGCGTCAGCCAGCGCGCCGATCTGCTCCTCCGGCAACACGTGTCGATCGGCCGTAACCAGTCCCAGGTGACGATTTTGCAGGGTTGGCAGCGCCCCCTGCGGTATGGTCCCGACCAGCGGCGGCAACCCGGCTGTCTCGAGAGCTTCGCTCAAGTATTCGCCATGTCGTACCGAGCCGGCCTGGTTGGCCAGCACACCGGCGATTCGGACCGACGGTTCGAATTCCACAAACCCCTTGACAATCGCCGCCAAGGTCCGGGCGAGCCCGTGGACGTTGACGATCAACAGCACCGGTGCATCGAGCCACGCGGCGATCTCCGCGGTCGAACCGGCCAGCGACGTCGGATCGGCCCCGTCGAACACGCCCATCACACCTTCAATCACCGCGACGTCGGCACCGGCCGTCGTGCGGTCGAAGAGCCGCTCTACATACTTACGGTCGGTCATCCAACCGTCCAGATTGTAACAGGTTCGGTTTGCCGCCTTTGAAAGGTACGTCGGGTCCAGAAAATCCGGGCCGACTTTCAGCGGCTGAACTCGGAGCGACCGGCGGCGCAGCGCGCGGATCAGGCCGAGCGAAAGCGACGTTTTCCCAACGCCGCTTGCAGCCCCGGCAATCACCAGCCTGCCGCACGTGCTGCTCAAGGCGCCCCTCCTTTATGCACAGGGTGCGAAGCCGCAAGTGGTCGGGCAGGGACGCCCTCTTCGCCGTTCTGCTTGACGTGAGAGTCCTGAATCGGCGCGTCCGATTGGGCCAGCCACATCCACGTCCGCTCACCGGCCACACGCCCCGCGACGCACGCGATCAGAAACAAGGCGGCGGTAAGGTACATCAACCTGTTGGCGTTTCGAATATGGGTCCGGTTCAAGGGGGCCGCCGGATCGCCGATCCTCGGTTTCTCGACAGTTACCCGGCCGTCGAAGTAGGAGCTGGTTCCGCCGAGTTGCACTCCCAGGGCGCCGGCGACGGCCGCTTCGGGATATCCGGCGTTGGGGCTGTCGTGCTTGCGGCGGTCGCGCACGAGAATCCGCACCGCGCCGCCGGGGCGCTGCCGCAGCAGAAACGCTGCAATGGCAATCAGCGGAGCCGTCAACCGGGCAGGAAGGTAATTGGCCACATCGTCGATCCGGGCCGACGCCCAGCCGAACTCGGGGTATGGCGAGTTCTTGTATCCGAACGTCGAGTCCAACGTGTTGATCGCCTTGTAGACGATCGCGCCGACCGGCCCGAACACGGCGGCATACAGCAACGGCGCGGTGACGCCGTCGACGATGTTTTCGGCCACCGATTCGACCGTCGCCCGGGTAATGCCTGCCTTATCGAGGCCCTGGGTGTCGCGCCCGACCATCATGCCCACGCGCCGACGGGCTTCGGCGAGGTCGTCGTCCGCCAATGCTCGAAAAACCGCTGCGGCATGGCCTGCCAGATCGCGGGCGGCAAAACACGTATACATCAACAGGATCGAGACAACGTCCGCCGCCCGGGGATTCCACATCCCGGCCAAATAGATCAGACCATAGGCGGCGAACCCGGCAGCCGCGATCACGACCAGCGCCGTCAGGAAGCCGGCCAACCGAGGCCACCGAAAGATCGCCCTCGCCGGCCGTTCGAGCACCATCGCGAACCGTCCGATCAGTCGCACCGGGTGCGGGAACCACCGCGGATCGCCGATCAACAAATCGAGCAGGACCGCCGCCATGATTTGGTATGGTAGTGCGATCATAGCCCCATCCGCCGGTAGATTTCGTTCACGTCCAGCGACTGCCGCACGATGTCGGCCAGCCGATCCAGCGCCGGTTCAATGTCGTAAGTCGCACGAATTCCGCCGACCGGCTCCAGCCCGCGCCGTTCGCGCAGCCGGTCGATGAACCAACGGCGAAACGCATCGGCGTCGAAGATGCCGTGAAGGTACGTTCCCCAGACACCATGATCCGCCGCCGCGGCGCCGAGCACTTCTGCATCGCCGTTCTGGAAAACACGTTGCACGGTGGGCGCATCCGTTTTGCCGTGGTGGATCTCGTAGCCGTAGACCTCGTGTCCGGAAGGGAGATGTTCGGCCCGGGTCCGTGCGAGCGTCTTCTCCCGTGCGAGCGTGGTGGCCATCTCCAACAACCCCAGCCCCGCGTCTTCGCCGGCCGACGACTCGATTCGATCCGGATCGAGAATCACGCGGCCCAGGATCTGGAATCCGCCGCAGATGCCGACGATTTGGGTCTTTCCGGCATGGGCAAGATCGGCCAACCTCGCGGCCAGCCCGCTTTCGCGAAGGTATTGCAGATCGCCCAGCACGTTCTTGCTGCCGGGCAGGACGACCGCGTCGGGCGAGCCAAGCTCTTCTGCACGGCGAACCACCCGCAAGTACACATCCTTCTCAATCCGCAGGGCATCGAAATCGGTAAAGTTCGAAATGTGGGGCAAGTCGACGACTGCCACCTCGACCGCCTCGCTGCTCGTGCGCGACTGATCCAGGGCGCCGCTCTTGAACTCGACCGAATCCTCCTGCGGCAGCCCGAGATCCCTCACGAACGGCACGATGCCAAACGTCGGCTTGCCTGTGTAGACGAGCGTGTAGTCCACGGCCGGCCCCAGCAGCGAGGCGTCGCCCCGGAACCGGTTGATCACAAACCCGGCAACTAGCGCCCGCTCCCACGGGCAAAGTGTGTCCATCGTCCCGATAAACGATGCGAACACGCCGCCGCGGTCGATGTCGCCGACCAGCAGGACCGGCGAGTTTGCGTGCCGGGCCATCTGCATGTTGACGATGTCGTGATGCTTCAGGTTGACTTCGGCCGGGCTCCCGGCGCCTTCGAGCACCACGGCATCGAACTCGTCGGCCAACGAGTCGTAGCACTCGCGGGCCGCATCAAACGCGTCGGGCTTGTGGCCGATGTACGTGCCGACGCCCATGTTCCCGACCGGCCGGCCGCGGACGATCACCTGGCACCCGGTGTCGGAATTGGGTTTCAAGAGAATCGGGTTCATCCGCACGTCGGGCTCCAGGCGGCACGCCCGGGCCTGAACGACCTGGGCCCGCCCCATCTCCTTGCCGTCGCGAGTGACGAACGAATTCAGCGACATGTTCTGCGACTTGAACGGGGCCACCCGGACGCCGTCCTGGAGCAAGATGCGGCACAGCGCCGCCGTGAGCACGCTCTTGCCGGCATTGGAACCCGTGCCTTGGAACATCAATGCCGGGGTTCGCCGCTTTTTTGGAACGGCCTTCCGCTTCGGGGCAAGAACACGGGCCAGAGATGCCAGCAAAGTATCGTTTTCTTCCTCGGTCCGCACGGCGAGACGAAAGTATCGGGCGTCGAGACCGTCAAAATTCTCGCAAACGCGGATCGCGATCCCGTCTTGCAACAAACGCGCGGCCAGCGACCGCGCATCGATGTCGTCACGATCGAGACGGACCAGCAGGAAGTTGGCCTCGCCGGGGAAGACGTGCGGCCCGGGCAACTCCGAGAGCCGCTGCGTGAGATTCTCCCGCTGCCGGGCGACGAACTCCCGAGTGGCTTCCGCATATTCGGTGTCCTCGAGCCCGGCGATTCCAACCGCCTGGGCCAAGGCGTTCACGGACCATGGCAGAAGTTGCCCGCGGATTCGGCCGGCCAAATCAACCCCGGCGATTGCGGTTCCCAAACGCAGCCCAGGGATTGCGTAGAATTTTGTTAGCGACCGAAGGACAATGACGTTCGGCTGCCTTGTAGGGTGGGACAAGCGCAGCGCCGGCCCACCAGTGTCCCGAGTTGGTGGGCCGGCGTTGCGATTGTCCCACCCTACGTCTTTCGATATCACAAACTCGATGAACGCTTCGTCGACGACAAACACCGTATCGGGATGCTCGGCAGCAAACCGTCGAAACGCTTCGGCGTCGAACCCGATTCCCGTCGGGTTGTTCGGTCGGCCGAGAAAGACGATCTCGTCGCCGCGAAGCCGCCCGTGAAGTTCGTCCCAATCGATTTTGAATCCACGGGATTCTTTGAGAACGACCTTGTCCACGCTCAGCGAAGCCAGTTCCGCCGCGGTCACGTAATCGCTGTAGCTCGGCACCGGCACGACCGCCCGGCCGCGGTCCAAACATCGCGCCAGTGCGTAGAGGATTTCTGTGGAACCGTTACCGACCAGAACTTCTTCCGGGCAGACACCATAAGACTTCGCCAACGCCGCGACCAGCTCGGCGCTGTCCGGATCGGGGTAGTGAACGATCGCTTCCAGTGCCCGGCTGATTACAGCGCGGAGCGACTCCGGAGGCCCCAGCGGGTTGATGCTGGCCGAGAAATCGAGGATCTCCTCCGGGTTTCGGCCCGACAGGGACGCCAGTTGCCGAAGATGTCCGCCGTGTGGAAAACTCATAGGCCCGGTCCGAACAAACCCCAACGCTGCAAAAGAAGATGTAGGATGGGTCTCCAGACCCGTCCGTTCAAGTGCAAGACCATGTTTGATCCTATGTATGTAAGACTCAAGAAGTGTGAGATGTGCAAACAGCAGCAAGAGGACCATTATACACTGTTAAGGACGGGTCTGGAGACCCGTCCTACACTCTTGTCATGCTCCGGTGGTCTGAGTGGATGCAAACAGGGCCGCGGCCATACTGATGGCTACCGCGGTCTCGGCAAGTTCGCACGTCGCCCCGAGGGTGTCGCCGGTCGCGCCGCGAATCTTGCGATAGCACTGTGCCGAGAAGACCAGTGCCACGCCGACAGCCACGGCGGCCGCGATAACGCCGGTCCACTCGAGCAGATACCAGGCGGCCGCGAACAACGCGGCGACGGCCCAAAGAACGCTCAGCAAAGAGCACTTCTCGCAGAAGAGACTCCTCAAACCCGTGCCAGGGCTGGCCGGCGGGAGAATCCGCATCGAGAGGACCATCGTACACCGCCCGGCCAGCGCCATCAGCAGCACGGTCGGCCACGCGGCCGCCCGATCGAGCGATCCCAGGGCAGCGACTTTCAGCAGGATCAGACTCACGACGGCCATCACGCCCATGGTCCCGACGTGGCTGTCCTTCATGATTTCGAGGATTCGATCCTTCGGCCGGGAGCTGAAGAACCCGTCGGCCGTGTCGGAAAAACCGTCCATGTGAAAGCCGCCCGAAGCCCCCAGCAGCATGACAGTGACAATCACCGCGGCCAGTCCGGGCGTAAGCACCGTCCAAAGGCCGAACGCCGCTGCCGCCACGACCCCGCCGATCATCGCCCCGACAATCGGAAACCAAGCGGTCGTCTGCGCAAGATTCTCGGCCGTACAGTCACCGCCGCCGGGCAAGGGCACAATCGTCAGGAACCGGATGGACGCAAACAATCGTTTCACTGTTGTGCCTCGGCAACGTGTGCTTCCTCGAACGTGGCCACTTCGGTCAACACGCGGACGGCCGCCTCGACCAGGTTCATCGCCAGTGCCGCCCCCGTCCCTTCACCCAGCCGCAGGTCGAGGTCCAACAGCGGCGTCTTGCCTAGCGACTCCTGCATGGCCCGATGTCCCGGTTCCATGCTCCGGTGGGCGGCGATGATGTAGTCGGCTGCGTGGGGCGCCGACAACTGGGCGATCAGTGCGGCGGCCGTCGAGATGAACCCGTCGACGACGACGGGCTTTCGCCGGGCGGCCGCTCCGAGGATGACTCCGGCGATTCCGGCGATCTCGAAACCGCCGACCTTGGCGACCAGGTCGATGCCGTCGGATGCGTCGGGCTGGTTGACCTCCAAGATCCGCTCAACGATTTCGATTTTATTCTGCAGCTTCGCGTCGTCGATACCGGTTCCGCGGCCGGTCAGCTCGGCGGCCGGTTTTTGGGTGATGGCCGCCGCGATTGCGGTGCTGGGCGTCGTGTTGCCGATTCCCATGTCGCCGGTGCCGAACACGTCGACCGACGGGGCCAGTTGCTCGGCCACGTCGATGCCGGCTTCGACGGCGGCAACGGCTTGCTCGGTGGTCATGGCCGGTCCCTCGGCAATGTTCGCCGTGCCGGGGGCGATCCGTTTCGAAACGATCTTGCCGGCATCGGCCAGGTCGTTCAGGTCGGCCGCCACGCCCATGTCGACCACAACGACCTCCGCCCCGGCCAGGCGCGCGAGCGCATTGATCCCGGCCCCACCGTGGACAAAATTGCGGACCATCTGGCCGGTCACTTCCTGCGGATAGGCACTGACGCCCTCGGCGGCCACGCCGTGATCGCCGGCCATTGTCACAATCGTTTTTCGGGCGACCGGCGGATTGGTCGAGCGGCACATCCCGGCAAGGTCCATCGCCAGATCCATCAACCGGCCCAGGGCCCAGTGGGGCATCGTCAACAGGTCCAGCCGCTGTTTGGCTCTCTCCCGCCACGCAGGATCTTGCGGCTCGATGGCTTGGATCGTTTTGTCAAGGGTTTCTGATTTCATAGGATTGTTGCATCAAGGGCAAAGCAGGGGGCACCTGCCCCCGGATGAGCGTGTGTTGGCTATGGGCCGGGGGCGGGTGCCCCCTCCTTTGTTCTTGCCTTCAGCGTTGTCGCGATTCCCGATACGACGAGCGTCACTTCATCGGCCCCCGCGGCGATGACCTGATTGCAACGTCCGACCAAATCGCCGTATCGCCGAGCCGGGGGATTGTCGGGTATGATGCCCATGCCGACTTCGTTGGTCACAAAGATCACCGTGCCCGTGCGGCGACGAGACGACTCGACGACCTGTCGGGCGGCCCGTGCAATTTCCTCTTCCTCGATGTCTCGTCCTTGTTGCTCGGCGTCGTACATCAGGTTGTTGATCCAAAGCGTCAGGCAGTCAACCAGCAGCACGTCGTACTCGCTGTTTGCGTCGAGGACCGGCGCCAGCTCTACCGTTTCCTCAATCGTATCCCAACCGCGCCGGCGGCGCTGTTCCCGGTGCCGGGCGATGCGCTGCCGCATTTCGTCGTCCAGGGCCGGGGCAGTCGCCACGAACGCCCGGCGGCCGGGCGCCGACTCTGCGAGGCGCTGCGCATGGGCGCTCTTGCCGCTTCGACAACCGCCGGTGATGAGGATGACTTTGGCCATGGGTTATGCCGTACGTTTTGAGTGGGAAACTGTGGGACTCAGTGCGAGCCCCCGCACGCAGTGCGGGGGCTTTTGGCGGTGAAGTCTGTGGAATCTTCTCATGGCACAGATTCGTTGCAGCATTTCGTCAAATAACATGTATCGTTCAGCCCCACCAGCACGCCGCGACCGTTCGACAGATCGATCGTTGTCAGCGATGCCGGGGCGACCTCGAAGCGAAGGTAGTGTTTTGGATCCAATCCCAACAGATGGCAGATCATCGCGCGGATCACGCCGCCGTGGGTGATTGCGAGCACCGTTGTGCCCGGGTCGCCGGCCAGCCGATCTGCGGTGGCTGCCACGCGGTCGACGAAGGCGCCGAGGTTCTCGCCGCCGGGGAATGAGAAGTCCGGGTCGAACTGCGCCCAGCGGTCGACCAGCTCGGGATCCGAAGCCGTGATCTCCTCGAACGAAAGCCCCTCCCACCGGCCGAAATCGACCTCGCGAAGCCCCGGGTCGATCTCGGCCTCGACGCCAAGAATCTCGGCCGTTTCGACCGTGCGGCGGAGCGGGCTGACGAAGGCACGTCCGAAGGGGATCTCGCCAACGACCGGGGCCATTGCCTCCGCTTTGTGTTTCCCTTCGTTGCCCAACGGCAGATCGGTGCTGCCGAGAAACCTGCCGGGGTGCTGCGAAGCCGCCATCGGGTGCCGGGCGAGAATGAGACGGCAAGCCATGGACTAATCCTGTCAAAAAGCGTCCACCGAGCGGAGGGAACAGGAGGTCCTGAAACCTTCCCTCGAAGGCACGCTGACGCGCGTGTCTGGTATCCTGGCTTCCGGATCGTCCTACTTCCCGCCGCCTTCCCATCCTTGTAGTGGAACAGTGGCAACCAAAGGCGGGGTTCGTACCCGGTCACAGTGGCGGGGCCGCGCTGGACTTGCACCAGCTTCCCAACTCCCCAATGGGGAGTATACCCTTGTACCAAAGAGGATAGAGGACGTCAACCAGTGCCCCCCCGTTGACCATTCCGGGCGTTTTCCATAAACTTCCATTTGGTTTCAGCATCCCGGAACACGGTGCGAATCCGTGGCGGACCCGCCGCTGTCATCGACGAGGCGCTTGCTCGGGCGTTTTCCGCCCACCACTGCCGGGCCCACCCCGGCGGGAAGGTTGCAAAGGGACGGGTTGCAAACCTGTCTTACACGCTGTTGACTCGCGAGCCAGAAGACCTGCTGAGACTTTGCGACCACGAAACTTGACGGTAAAGGGTTTCGGCGGCGCTTCGGCGTGCGCTGAAACCCTTTTTTGTTTGCTGTAACCTTTTTACAACAGGGACTCTTTGATGAAGAAGAACAAGCCCAAGAAGAAGGACGTGATCGCCTATCGCAAGAGTTGCAAGGCGGAGGGCACCGGCCTTTCGCATTACATCCTGATGGACAGGAAGTCCAAGTGATGGCGGCGGCAAACACCAGCGCAACGGCCCCCTCGCGGGGCCGTTGCGTTAATTCTGGAAACGGCCCCACCTTCCAACCGCTCGATATCGGCCACCCGGATTACGTCGCCGTCGTCGAGCCGAATACGGCGTTCTGGTCGCTGGTCCCGCGCGCCGGGCTGGCCGGCGTCTTCGAGGAAGGCGAATTGCTTTCGGCCTATCGCAAGAAGGCCGAGAAGTTCGCGGCCGAAATGGAGATGTTGCGATTCGGGCTGAAACCCTCGGCCGTCTACTTCAACCCCACCGAACGGTGCAATCTCAATTGCACGTATTGCTACATTCCGGAGAAGATGCGCAGCAGCGGACGCCACATGTCGGCGAAGCGCCTGCTCGACGCGCTCGGGCGGCTGCGGGATTACTTCCGCCGAACGCTTCCCAAGGACGCAATACCGCAAATCATCTTCCATGGAGCGGAGCCGCTTCTGAATCGCGATGCGGTCTTCGCCGGCATTGAAGAGTTCGGCGACGATTTCCGCTTCGGAGTCCAGACGAACGCGACGCTGCTGGACGACACGGCGGTCGAGTTCCTGACTGCGCGGCAAGTGAGCGTCGGCATCTCGCTCGACGCCCCGACGGCGGCGGTCGCCAATCGCACCCGAAAAAACTGGGCCGGGCAGGGCGTCTACAAGCAGGTGCTCGAAGCCATGGACCGCCTGCGCGGCTACGACGGCTGGAGTGTGATCTGCACGGTCACCGGCGAGAACCTCCGCCACCTGACGAAGCTGGTCGAGTTTTTCCATGCGAGGGAAGTACCCACCTGTTTGATGAACATCATTCGCTGCACGTTGCCCGGCGCAAAGACGATCAAGCCGAAGGACGTCCCGGCCGCGAAGTCTTTCCTGGCCGCGCTGGATCGCACGTACGAGTTGTACGAGGAGACCGGGCGGAAGCTTCCGGTGGCGAATTTTGCCAATATCCTTTTGGCGATCGTTGCCCCGACGGCCCGGCGGCTGATGTGCGACATCTCCCCGTGCGGCGGCGGGCGATGTTTCTTTGCCCTGGCAACCAACGGCGACCTGTTCCCCTGCAGCGAGTTCATCGGCATCAAAAAGTTCAAGGGCGGCAACCTGTTCGAGCACGACATCGAGGACGTGCTGCAGACCGGTGCGTTCCGCCTGGTCACCGGGCGCAAGGTGGAAGGCATCGAGCCGTGCAACCGGTGTGCAATCCGCCATTTCTGCGGGTCGCCGTGCCCGGCCGAAGCCCACGAGATGAACGGCGGCATGGACCGTACCGGCGCGTTCTGCGAGTTCTACGAGGAGCAGGTCCGGTATGCCTTTCGGCTGATTGCCGACGGCAAAGAAGAAGCCTACCTGTGGGACGGCTGGGACACGGAAACAAAGGATGTGTTTGCGTTCGGCGTGTCGTAGATATGGTGCATTTGTGGTATCATGGCGGTCAGTGTTTCTTCGGGCGTCTTACGCCAAAAGATTCCCGGGCATTACATCACCACAAGAATAAAGGACCCGTTCGGCAGACGGCTGAAATGTTACGCGTAAACAACTTGGTGAGTGCCGAAGAGAGGACTTGAACCTCCACGGGCTAAAAGCCCACTAGGTCCTGAACCTACCATCTAGCTACAGACCATCAATTCTATGGGCGTTTCCAGCCCTCCAAGTATGGACCTAAGTAGCTACTGTACAGTCGGTTAAAGCAATTCCGGTGGTGGTATGCGGCCATACCTCATTGGCGGCAGTTGCACACGTGTGCGTAGATACTCTTGGGTATCTATATGGATACACCTTGACAGAAACCGAAACCTCCCATTACACTAGGTTAGTAGATACGTTCACTACCTTGTACAGTATTAGAGGGCGAGCCAATGCCAAGAGAAATCAGACTCAACTACTACAAGCCTAAGCGGGGTTGGAGTAAGACCATCGAGGGCAAGAGATACTACTTTGCTCTCGGCACTGCCCTGGGGCCAAATGACCAAACAAGCTACAGGGAAGCAATCGAAGAGTATTACAGGCGAGTGAGGGCGGGCGAGATTCCAGGATCACTACCACAAGAAACCCTCTTGAACGGTTCGACCGTAGACCAAACCCTTGCCTTTGATCGGGAGCAATACGAGCGGCGAGAGAAACCGACGGTCCACACAATCCAAGGGCTAGTGAACCGATACCTAACCGACAGAGAGCTACAGGGAATTAGCAAGAACAGCTATTCTACTGAGAAATACCACCTTGCTGCCTTCCTGAGTTACTGCAATACAAGAGGCACTAGCCTTGCTTCCAGGGTGCTCACCTCTGCCTTCCTGGGGGATTGCAAGCGGGAATTGCTTTCAAGGGCGGACTGGTCCAAAGTCACCGCTAAGCAATGCCTTAGTACCGTTAAGAGATTTGCGGAATGGGCCTACGACGAGGAATTGATTAAGGAGCTACCCCGCAAACTCCGGAAATACACTAGCGACATACGCCTTGATGACCCGACCCCGCAGACCTTCACCGTTACAGAGGTGAGAAAGTTATGGAAGGCAGCGAACCAACGAACCAGACTCTATGTAGCCCTTGCTCTCAATTGCGGGTACACTCAGGTTGACATCGCCACCCTCGAACACTCCCATATCAATTGGAAGGAAGGAACCATAACTCGCCCCCGAAACAAGACCGGCATCAAGAGTTGCCACAAGCTATGGAAGGTAACTCTTGAACTACTGAAACGAGAAGCAACCGACCTCAACAAAAGCAAGCTAGTTCTACTCTCCCCGAGCAAGAAGCCCTTGATAATCGAACGGACAAGTGAACGAGGCAACCCAACCAAGACAGACACCATAGGCCACTCGTTCAAAACCCTGAAAGGCAAGGCGGGTTTCGAGACTGACAAGAGAGGGTTTAAGGTATTTCGGAAGACGGGAGCCACGATGATAGACAAGCAATATCCCAAACAGCATTGGCTAGCAAGTCAGTACCTAGCTCACTCAGAGGGAGGCGTCAAGAAGCATTACGTACAAACCGACTACAGGCTATTGCATGAAGCCTTGGAGTGGTTGGAAGGCAAATTGAAGCTCAAGATGCAGGGCAAGTAGCAATGGACAAGAAAGAAATCAGGAGGAGAGTGAGGCGGAAACTGCAAGAGAAAAGGGCAGGATTCGCGTGTACGGTCAAGCCAAGTGACAAGGGTACGCCCAACTTGGCGAAAGTGATCGTGACTTGCAATGAGGGTGGGTTGTGTCTGAGTGTCGTGCGAGAAGGGAAAGGTTTCCCGATCTATCTTGGGTTTAGGCCGAACGAAGCAAAGGAACTCCGCGACTATTTGACAGAGATTATGTAGTAACTGTACAATAGTGGACATTTGACAATACACCAGTATACGCCAGACAGAAAGGTAGAAAGGGGCGAGTGTAACATTGGCTAACTGTTGGAGTCGGGAACGTGTAGCTCCCTAGCCAACAGGAGAAACCCCTAACAGTATGAGAGGAGAGTGAGGGTCAAACAAACAAAGCCCTCATTACAGTAACCACGAAAGAGTAGATAAAGGAGAGTATTATGTCACTCTACCGAATGACAAGGAAACTGAAACGAATCACTAACGAGATTCAAGAGAAGTGTGGCGAACACAATTCCATAGAACGAGACATTGGAGAATTGCTCGTTCAAGGGCAGGAAGAACTAGGCAGAGACAAGAAGGGATTTGAAGCTTGGGTTGGGGAGCAATTTCCATTTGAGCCCCGTACTGCCTACAATCTCATGGCACTCTACCGAGTTGCGGCCGACATACCTTTTGAGGTTCTGAAACGGTTTCAGAAGTCAGCCCTCTATAAACTCGGAACCACCGTCAAGCAGGATGGTGAGTATGTCTTGAAACACCCTAAGGCTGTTCAAGAGGCTGTCAAGCTTGCCGAGTCGGGCGAGAAAGTCACCCGAGGAATGGCAGAACGGCTAATAATCCGTGGCGTCGATCCCTCAGTCTGTGTTCGCAAGGGCAGGGCAACCTGCAAGCTTTCCTGCAAGTCTCCCCACGAATCGGAGAGTGAACCGAAGGAAGAGCCAGGGGGAGGGCCAGCCGAGAGAGAGCCCTCAGAGACAATCGAGACAACAGGGGGAACGGTGGTTGTCTACCTGGAATACGGGGCCGATCTTGAGGAAGTCTTGAGCGAAGCCCTGGAGAAAGTCGGAGAAGAGAGAGAGGAAGTAGAGCGAGAGGGGGCATTGGAAGCTTGCTGTGCAGGGTAGCCCCTGGAATCCCCGCAACGGCCTTCTATGGCCCCGCAATGACTCCCCGAGCCAACGTACAAGGGAGTCTGCGGGGCCGTGTGGGGCTCTCAGGTGGTTTTCCGATGTGCATACTCCCCAGGATCGGCGGGGCAAGAAACCTCAAACCCTCCCCGAGACTCGGCGGGCCGATCAAAGCCAAACATATCTAAGAAGGGGAAACACTACATAATCAAACAAGACTAGAGAAGTGTATTGACGTAACCCCTTGATACATAAAGACTTAGGGAAATGCCATAGAACATGTATATGCGAATACATGCAACAAATCCATTTGCGCAACTAGACTACTGTACACCCATTCACCCTTACTCAAGGCAATCTACTGTACATAATTACCCTTCTCCTCAGCGAGTTGGGTAGCCCCGCTTGTGTGCCCGAAACCGCCCAAACTCCTACCTGCCTTCTCCATTCTACCAACTAAACCTAGAATCTAGCCCCCTACCTAGTGGGGCATTCTCGTATCTAAGTACACTATACTCGCCAACAAGTGCATGGCCGATCTAACTGGTTAATTTGTATCGACTTAGCCATTGTCAGTAGTAGCGTTGTATCTAGTCTCAATAGTCAGTCTCACTAACTGGCTACTCTGTCTCACTAGAGGGCATTATTGAGAGTGGCTCGACCCGCAGGCAGTGATGCACACGTGTGCAGTACCCCTTTGCCCCGCTTATCCATCCTGACAGAGGACTCCGTAATGGCGAGTGGTGCCCAAATGCCACCCGAGAGGGGCCGGAACTCCAATCGCTTGTTTGTTTTGTCTCTGGGGAAATGCAGCCTGCCGAGCGGTCGATTCGTTGCACGTGATAGGTGCACTTGACACTGAAGCCAGAATGTGATATAATTATGTACATACCTGTACACCTGCATCCTTTTCTTGAAAGGTCTCTCTATGTCTGCCACTACCGAGATTCGAGCCCGCAGAACTTGCACTTGCAAGAGCGGTAGCGGGCTTTGCCCAACCTGTAGTGAGGTAACGCACCAGGTCAGACAAGAGCGTAGGCAGAGAGCAATCGAAGCCTACGCCCATCTAGTCCCATTCATTCTCAAGCTGAGAGAGAAAGATTGCACCTACGAATACATTGCTAACCGACTAAACGCAAACGGCGAAACCACGAGGGAGGGAAGAGACTTCGTAGCGGCGACCGTTCACAGAATTGTAAAGCGACTTGGCAGGTAGAACGTATCGAGTAGAGAGTACGATTTAGACTTACTTACTTGAAAGGAAACCGCTATGTCAGGGTATTACAATGCAACCAATAGAAAACCCCGAGGGGGGCGAACCCTCGGGGCTAGACTCCAAAGGGAGTCAGGCAAGTTCGATGAATACAATTGTACACTATTTTCCCGAGTTTGTCAATAGCACGTTCTTTCTAGAGAGTCGCCCCCAAATTATTGGGTACTGTAGAGTTTCCACAACAGAACAGGCGTGGCGACTACCCCACCAGATCGAACAACTGCGGGGCGATATAGCTTGGGAGTTGTGTATAGGACTTAGATGGGAGGGGCAGATATTCTCAGAGATTCACTCAGGCACTACGTTTGATCGCCCGCAGTTTCAGGCTTGCACTGCCTACGCAGAAGCAACCGAAGCGGTAATAGTAGCTCCTGACATCAACAGGTTCGTTCGACATGAACGGTACTGCCCGGCGAAAAGTAGAACGATGCCGGCCACTCAGGAACAAACAGAAGAGCTACTAAGCTATGGAGTTATCTTCGCTACCATTCAAGGCTTTGACCAATCGCTAATTAGATCGGCAGAGACAAGGCGGGGCTTGCGAGAAGGAAGGGCGGGCGGTAGGCCGAGAGGATTGACGAAACAGCAAGAGCTAGAGATTATACTACGCCGAGAGCAAGGATACTCTTACAGAGAAATCGCGGAAACCGTCGGGTGCAGTCTAGGGGCCGTTCAAAGGACCCTAAGGTAAGGTGTATCAAAAAGGTATGGAGTAGTAGTATAAACACAGAAGAGACGAATACACAGAAGGGATAGACACAGAAGCACGAATACAGAGAAGAAGTATTCAGGAAGGAAAAAACAAAAAGGGCACTCTCTGCTACTGCGGCTATACCACTATCTACTGTATTGGTGAGTCGGCCCCGCCCGAGCCTCGAAAACGGCATAGTGGATATATGCACACGTGTGCATATTATTACTCAGTATCCATAAGGAATTGCAATCGCTTAACGTCCTCGTTGTTTTCAAGATACGTCCTTCGCTCCTTCGCGTTCAAGGACTCCCACCCCTCGCGTGTCTCTGCCCTGCGTCTTATGACATCGCTTGCCAGCGGAGAAAGCCCACGCTACTCAATCAGATTCATGGATGACGCGACCTCGCCTAAATCAACAACCCTTTGACGGAGAATGTTGAAATCGGTGTGCGTGGTATTGCCGACGCGGCGGTCAGCTCCACCGTAAAAGGACTCAATGAAATTGTAGTAGATTCTTCCGTTGTGCTTCTTGTATATCCAGGCTAGTTGGTCGCAGACCTCTAGCTTTCTTTCCTCTGTGAAGTTACTCCAGTCACGACCATCGTAGCTGCTGATAAGAAACTTCATGTGCTCCTCATCCGAAGCATCTTGGCACTTATCATATACTTTGTCGTCCCTGAAGAACACCGTAACCCACATCGGTATGCTCTGCCACTCTAATTCCCAGTTGAGGCAGTCCACGCCGTATCTCGCCTTCGGGTCCCCAGGGCTGCCCATAATCCTTTTGACTTCTTGCCGATCCATTCCATACTCAATCTGAAGATACTTTGTGAGTAAGGGGCCAGTGATTACGGTTTTCTCTGCTGCCCCCCAATTGTGCATGGACCAGTTTTTCTCGTCCGCTTCTTTCACAATCTCTTTATGTTGCTCTTCGTTAATGCCGTACTTGGCCCGAAGCTCTTTCCATCTGTTGTCCCATTCGGCGAGATCGGCTTCGTAAATCTGGGGAATTTCCCGGAAGAACTGCTTGCGTTCTGCTTCTGTCAGGCCGAATCTCTCTGTGCCGACGGATTGGGCTTGCGTTGCTTGGTGTTCGTTTGACGGTTGTTCGTTTGACGGTTGTGCTGTCAGTTGTTCGTCCGGAGGTCCACTTGCTAGGAACGCAACCAATCCAGCAAGAACCACCAACGCGGCAGTACCACCTATGACATACAAAGGAATGAATCGCTTGTTCATTTTTGCCCCCGTTGAAGGTTGGGGCGTGCCCACGAAAAAGGGAGCACGCCGGCGTACTCCCTTGGGGTTGCCCTGCGACAGGCAATGCAAGCAAGTAACGTCCGACGGCTCCCATATCGGGAGCCCGCCGTTACGTTGGCTTGCATTGAGAGTGTCGCAGTTTCCCCCAAGGCAACGTTTCAGCTAGGCTGAATCCAGATTGTCACCATCATTGTAGCACACCGCACGGAAACCACAAGAGGTAGGACAAGGGCGGGGCGAGAGCGGGCAAACTCACTTCCGAAGTAGCCTCAAGACCCTGGCCGGGCGGGCTTCTCCCCATCTGCCCCTCGGGGCTCCTCTCGCTCTCTGTCCGCATTTCGCTTCGCCGCCTCCCGCATTCTATCCAGGGCAGGCCGATCGGCGGGGCGAGAACCTGAATCCTGAGAACCTAACGTAGGAAGGTTATTAGCGGGGGGAAGTGACTCGCTACCTTCCATCATTGTCTCTACGAGTTCGCTTTCCCTGGCTAACCTTGCCGCCCTTGCTATGTCTCGCTCCCTCCTGATTGTCTCAGGGTCTTTCTCCTCTATCACGATTCCCCTTGCAATGAAATCATCGGCCACCATTTGGGCACGCCTCTTGCCTTCCTCTATCGCTTCCACCATGACCCTAAGGCTTTGCTCCTCCCGCAGCTTCCTTTCACGGTCCCATTGCTCCAGGAATCGTTGCCTTTCCTTCTCTTCCTTAGTCAAGCGACGGGGCGGGGGCGGCCGACTAGAACTAGAAAACTCTGACAAAGGCACAATATCAGGTAAGTCATCGTGAAACCTTGACATAGCAACCCCCAGAGTAGAGAAGCGAAAGCCCGAAGAGAACAGACTACCTCCCCGAGAAAAAGAAAGAGTGGGTGAGGCGAGGAAATGGCAGAAACCCCGCCTCACCCTTTCAGAGCAACCACTGGTTAAGTGGTTTCACAGAGATTCAGTTCCCTCAACCTACCGTGCATGAGGTTGAGAGTAGATCGACATTGGTTGTAGAACGCATCCCTCCGGATTTCCTCTTTTGTTCTCTTTCCTTGACTGTCACAGAAGTCTACAAAGTCGTTTACGAAGTCTGCTTTATCACCCGGACTCAATTGCGAGAGTAGACCACCGTTTGCATTGTTGTTCGCGTGCCTTGGATCGGCATAAACCTTCACCCGGTTCGGCAGTATCTTGAACCCTTTCGGGTAATCCTCTTCCATTCGGGCAACTAGTTTGTTGCGGGCTTCATTGTGATGAGTGGCATACACCCAGAGGGCCCTTGCCCGATAACAACCGCTAGGTTCAACCTGGAAACAGAACAGTCTTTTCATTACGGTAACTCCGTTAGTAGTTAGAATGGAAACACGCCATCCATACAGGCGTTAGGGTCAGTTGTGGGCGGGGGCGAGTCTGAGAATGCTCTATCAATTGAAACTGCAAGAGACTCGTCCAAATGGTCGTGACACCGGAAAGGTATGTCGTGCGAATCCGCATACTTCTTGGCTTCCACCATCTTATTTACCTCAAGAAGCAACTTGGCGGTGCGTTCGTTCTCGAATTGGATTACTTCGATCATTTGTTGTGCTGAGAGCCTACCTCTGTTTATTCCTTGGGTAAACACTGCCCCGTCTCTTGATCTAGGGATCGGCCAGAGATTGTGAGCCCTCAGAGAGGGAACCGTTGCCTCACAGAACCTTTCTAGCTTCCGGTAGTTGTCAGGGGCGTAGCCCCTCGCCTCCAACCACTCCGCAAGCTTCCTTTCCGCCTCAAGATCATCCCGAGCAAGAACAATCCCCTCCCTGTTGACGAACGCTCTATCACTACCCGAGCGAGTAACCTGAGTTAGTGGGAGCCTGGCCTTATAGGTGAACTTGTATGCATACAGCATTGCTTCCTCCGTGGTTATCCTCTCCGACAGCTACCCTTTCCAGAGTGGCTTGCCGGGCATGTTCTTTCGGTTCCTGCGGTTTTGTTTGGCTTGCTTCTTTCGCAGTCTGGCTTGCCTGCGGGAAGCTTTCCTGTATTCCCTTTCGTGGTTTCGCATGGCATTACCCTACGAAAGGAAAGCACGAATCCAAGCAAGCATTCTCAGGGCATTCGTCTACCTCCTCCAAGTCTGCCCGTTTCTCTTGCTCGACTTTCTCAGCGGGTAGCCACGCGAACAGACTATCAAACATTGCATTGTGATCGGCGTTAGGATCGCCCTTCTCAATCATCCGTCGCTCTTGAACATTCAACGGGCGAATACCCTGGATAGGCCCCAACGAGCCAGGAAGCCCCACAATAGGCGACTTGACTACCTCGACTCTACCGGCAGTCTCTATGACCTCGACACGATTAGACATTGTATTTACCTTTCAAGGGTTTCAATCAAGAATTGTAAGGCAACGTAGTCTACATTCCTTCGCACGGTCTTTACTTGTTCAATCAAGAGGAAGACCCTATCCCCAACCGGCATTCTCTCGAATACTCTACTTGCTACAATCTCTCGGAAGTCTACTGCCATGTAATCTTGGATTCCGCGAATTGAGCGGGGTAGCAATCCAATTCGCTTACACTCCGTTTCTATCTTGTTCCTGGCATCGGCGGGCGACTCCCCTAGAACAAACACCTCCCTACTCCAATCAGCCATAGAGAGTCTTGAACGATAGACTTGCATAGCTCACTCCCGCCGTTACCATCCCATAAAGGCAGCTATTCTCTGAGGAGTGTCGTCAAACCCGTTTGCTGTCTTGCGTTCCCGTTCAAGCTCTTCCGGGGTTTTCTCAGGTTTGTGGTGTCTCAAGCCCCGAACTAGCAACTCTCGAATAATCTCAGACTGAGTTACCCCGGGATGCTCCCGCAGGTTGTTTTGGCGAACCGTTTCAATCGCCTCTCGCAACCACTCCGTTTCCTTTGTCAAGGCAAACGTGATTCTACTCATTGCTTCCCTTCCTTCCGTTGCTCTTGCTCCCGTTGCCGTTGTCGGGTTGCTCTCTGCCCATAATCCTGAGGGCCGCCTTGAGTAGCCGTTTCCGCCTTGCCGCCTTGTCCTCTTCCGTTTCCCCGACAATCACGCTCCAAGCCTTCACACTACACCCCCGCGTTCTCTGCCACTTGCGAGTCTTCTCAGGTTTGACCGGCCGGGGTGGGGGAGGGGTGTTCGCTTCCCGTGCAATGATCGCCTCTAGCTCTTCTTCCGTGGGAAGTATTCTCTTGATTGTTCGCTTCCTCCGTTCAATCTCCATCTCCCCCTCTTCCTGTAGTCCGTAAAGCAACTTGAATAGGCGGTCTTGCTCTGGCCGGGGAGCGGGGGCCGAACCATCCAAACCCGCAAGTAGTTCAAGTATGGTGAGAGGTTGTTCCGGCGGAGCCTGCATAGCGGAGGATTCCTAGAGTCATGTACACATGTGCACTAACACCAGCAACTACACCTATTATACACCATCAGGGGGTATAGTGCAACCCCACTTTAGCTAAAATAGATACGAGAGTAGATACTGAGAAGATACAAGAAAAGAGAAAAGGGTTACGCCGAATTGACGTAAACCCTTATCTGGTCACGAGTGCCGAAGAGAGGACTTGAACCTCCACGGGCTAAAAGCCCACTAGGTCCTGAACCTAGCGCGTCTGCCAATTCCGCCACTTCGGCAAATTTCGTGTAGGTAACATGAGTCACCACGTTTTTCTTGTAGCGAACACATGGCCGGAACGCAACCCCTTTGACACGTGCTCCAATCTTCCTATAATCAGCAAGTCGCAACGCGGGAGCCCGTAACCCTCGCCTGTAGGTGCCAGATGCCCCCCAAATTGCCTCGCTGGTATTCCGAAATCGGCGTGCCTTGGGTCCATTTGGGGTCAAACCAAGACGGAAGGAGACTTATTCCATGGGCAACGTAGTTGACGTAACCGACGCGACTTTCGAGGCAGAGGTGCTCCAGACATCGGAACCTGTGCTGGTCGATTTTTGGGGGCCCGGCTGCCCCCCCTGCCTGCAAATGGCGCCGGTGGTGGAAGAACTGGCTGCCGAGAACGCCGGCTCAATCAAGGTCGTAAAACTCAACGTTTCCGAAGGAACAGACATCGCCGCCGGCTACGGGATTACGGGCATTCCCACGTTCATGATCTTCAAGAATGGGGAAGTGGTCGACCGTTATATCGGGTTCCAGCCGAAAGGCCGCCTGCAAGAGGCCATCGACCAGGCAATCGCTTGAGAGACACCCGGAATCAGCCAGTTCCCTTGAACTTGGCGCCCGCACGTGCCGATCAAGGAAAATAGGCGATTCTCGGCAATTGCCGGGTGTAGCGACGACGAACGCCGCCGCACTCATCTTCTCCGACGCGAAGGCTCCTGACATGCCCAAGGTAGATGGGAATCGTGCGCACTCGTCACGACGGCCGGTGACCAAGGTGTCGAACGACACGCGAGTCGACCCGGCCCACTCGACGAACACCCAACCGGTAGCGGACGGAGATCCGATCGCGACGACCCCGGTGCAGAACGAGGTGGTTTCGGCGACTCTCTCGCAGCAGATCCGCACTCAGGCGGAACAACTCCGGTCGCACCTCCACGCGTGGCAGAACGATCTCGATCGCCGCGAGGCGCAAATCCGTGACCAGTCCGTTCAGTTGCAGAACGATGCCCAAACGGCCCGGCTCTGGCTCGATCAGCAAGCGGGTGAACTCGACGACCGCCATGGAAAGCTCAACGAGACGGAAAGGGAACTCCAGCGACGGCGCGACGAGCTTGAGAAACAACATCGTGAGTTGCTTGCGCAGCAACAGCGACTCGACCGGGAGCGAGGAGAACTCGCCGGACAGCAAGCTGCCGTAAAAAAGGCCCGTGAGGAGATTGAATCCGACCGCCGCAGAATCGAAGCGGAACGCAAGAAGATCAAGGACCATCTGCACCGGAGAAAAATGATCCGGCAGGCGGCCGCCATTCTCGAATCACGCCATCGACACCTCGCCGAAGCCGAGGCCCGGCTCGCCGAGGACCGGGCAGCGGTCCAACGGCGCGCGAGTTGATCGAGGCCCGCCGCAGTCTCCGGAAGAGTGTAGATTCCCAACGCTGAGGCGGCTGGGTGGTACCGGCATCTCGCCAGTGCTGTGATGGGGAAAGTCCTACGGTCCAGCGCATGTCACAGGGCTGGTGAGGAGCGGGGACAACGTCTTGGGGTGTTTTCTCGGGGCACGTGCATTCATTCCTCGCCATTCGCGGTATGCGCGAAATTTTTTGTCTCTGGTCAGCTCGTAGTCATGTCCGGTCTGTGTGTTCTGATTCGTTGCTGTTTACTATGCGAGGATGTTCAACTCCGAGCGAGCTTCGAAAACCGCTTCATCAGGTCTCGGGTGATCGGGCCCGGGGCGCCGTCGCCGATGGTGCGGCTGTCGACCTTGACGACCGGGATCACTTCGGCCGCCGTGCCGGTCAGGAAACACTCGTCGGCGATGTAGACGTCGTGCTTGGTGAGCGGGATTTCCGCGACTTCGATCCCCTTCTCCCGTGCAAGTCCGATCACGGCGTTGCGGGTGATCCCTTCGAGGATGCCGGCGGTGTTGGGCGGGGTCAGGATCCGCCCGTTGCGGACCAGAAAGATATTGTCGCCGGTACACTCGGCTACTTCGCCCTTGTGGTTGAGCATCAGCGCCTCGATGCAGCCGGCCTGGAGCCCCTCGATCTTGGCCAGGATGTTGTTCAGGTAGTTGAGGGATTTGATCCGCGGGCTCAGCGCGGCCGGGTGGTTACGGGCCGTGCTGACGGTGATAATCTCCAGCCCCTTCTTGTAGTACTCGTCGGGATAGAGCGCAATGCGGTCGGTGATGATGATGACCTGCGGATCGTTGCACTCGTCCGGGCCGAGGCCCAAGTTGCCGCATCCCCGGGTGACGATGGCGCGGATGTAGCCGTCGCGGATACCGTTTTCGGCCAGCGTATCTTCGATGGCTTTAGCCATTTCGTTCTTGGTCATGGGGATTTTGAGCACAATGGCCTTGGCCGAATTCCAGAGCCGGTCGATGTGTTCCTTCAAGCGGAAGACGCGGCCGCCGTAGCTGCGGATGCCCTCGAAGACGCCGTCGCCGTAGAGGAGTCCGTGATCGAAGATGCTGATTTTGGCGTCTTCCTTGTCGTAGAGCTTGCCGTTGATGTAGACTTTCAGGGCCATGGCACTTGCGGGGTTGGTTGCTTGTTGAAGGTGTGCGAACCCCTGCGCGCAGTGCCGGGGCTTTTGATGAAACGGATTCCTCGATTCGACGAATTACTGCTCGATCCGGCCGTCGGTCAGCCGCACCACGCGGTCGGCCTGCCCGGCGATCTCCAGATCGTGGGTCACCATTACTATAGTGAGGTTCTGCCGGCGGTTCAAGGTGCGCAGAATCTTGATGATATCTCTGCCGGTCTCGTGATCGAGGTTTCCGGTGGGCTCGTCGGCCAAGAGTAGATCGGGCCTGGCGATCAGCGCCCTGGCGATGGCCGCCCGCTGCATCTCGCCGCCGGAAAGCTCGCGGGGCTTGTGCTTCAAGCGGTGGTCGAGGCCGACCATTTCGAGGATTTCGGTTGCCGTGGCCCGGTGCCGGCGGCGGTTGCACAAGTAGGGCAGGGTAGCCTGGGCGATCATTAGCGGGGCGAGCACGTTTTCGAGCGTGGTCAGCTCGGGCAGGAGGTGGTAGAACTGGAAAATCATCCCGAAACGGCGGTTTCGCAGGATATCGCGGCGCCGGGACGGCAAATTGTCGATCCGCCGGCGGTTGAAATGGATCTCGCCCGAGTCGGGCGCGTCGAGAGTGCCCAACAGGTGAAGCAGCGTGCTCTTGCCCGAGCCGCTCTGGCCGACGATCGCGAGGAATTCCCCTTTATTGACCTCTAAGCCGACCCCCCGCAAGACGGATATCTCGACCGGCCCCTTGCGGAAGCTCTTGACGAGATCGACCGCGGCAAGATGGCACTCGCGCACGGTTGTAGCGTCCCGAGGGACGGCCAAGTATGGCGCAGGCACCGCCGAGGCGCCGGGCGCCGGGCGCATCTGCCCGGACAAGGAGGTCACGACTGCTTGCACGTCTTCATTCATGGCACAATTCTCATTCATAGCGCAACGCCTCCACCGGGTGCAGTGTGGCTGCCCGAAGCGCCGGCAGGACACTTGCCAGGACGGCGATCAGCACCGCACCGGCCACGATCCAGCCGATGGTAAAGGGGCTGACGATCGTGGGGATTTTGTAGAAGTAGTAGATACTGGGATCGAAGACCGGGCGGCCGGTCAACCATCCCAACAGGGCGGCGATTTCGTTGATGTATTTCACAAACAAGAGCCCGATGACCATTCCCACGCCGGAGCCGACGATGCCGAGCGAGAGCCCGTAGCCTAAGAAGATTCCCATCACGCCGGCGCGCGATGCGCCGAGCGATTTGAGGATGCCGATGTCGCGCGTCTTCTCGACGACGATCATCAGGAAGATGGCCAGGATGCCGAACCCGGCCACGGCGATAATCAAAAACAGCAGGACGTTTAGGATGGTGGTTTCCATCCGGACGGCGGCCAGCAGGGCCCCTTGCCGGTCGCGCCACGTCTGCACACAGTACAGCTCCGCCGGAAAGGCCCTTTGCAGTTTGTCGCGGACTTCCGCGCCGTCGGCCCCCGGTTTCAGCTTGATCTGAATCGAGCTGACCATCCCGACACCGGTCGTGGGATCGATCATCCCCCGCAACTCCTGCAACGTCTCGATCGGCACGAAAACAAAGCTCGAGTCGTACTCGCTCATTTTGCTCTCGTACAGATCGACGATCGTGAAGTTGTCGCTGACCGCTTTCGGCGGCGTGCCGGCGGTGGGGAAGGTGAGCTTCACGTCGTCGCCCGGCAGGGTCAGAAACCGGTCCTCGCCCTCCGGCGTGCGGAAGCTGACCAGCCCGATGCCGAGGACCACGCCGGCGTGTTGTTCGTTGGCCTTGTCGAACAGGTTTGATGGCGTCTGTTTCCGTGCGAAGGGATCCGCGAGTTGCTCTTCAGCCGGGCCCTCGGCGTCGTCGGCCGGAATCTCGGCCGCCGGTTGCGCTTTCGCGAGGCGCCGCCGAAAGGCCTCCAGGTCGGCGACGCGGCGCCGGTGCGGCCAGCCGGCGCCTTTCATCTGTTTGCGCGGTGGTGCTTCCGGCCCGGCCTGGTGATCGCGGATATCGTAGCCCCCTTCACGCAAGTCGAAGCTCATCTGCTTCCGATTGGCCGGGTGCTGGAGATACTTGCCGAAATCGCTCACCCGGCTCTGGGTCTTCGCATCGATCGCGACGATTTGCACCTGGCGCGTGATCCACTGGCCGCCGTACTGGAAGCTGAGCATCGCCGGGACGACGACCGTGGCGGTCATGCCCTCGATCTGGTCGCCGGCAACCTGGCGGATTTGTTCCATGTGCCACTCGGCGTCGCGCATGCCTTCCATGGTGCGCGAATCGAGGACCACGTCGGCGAGGATGCCGTGGATGCGGTTCTGCATCTCGGTCGTGAACCCAGCCATCACGCTGTTGACCACGATCATTGTGGCCACGCCCAGCATTACGCTAATGATCGACGCCAGGGCAATGTACCGCGTGCGGAGATACCGCCAGCAGAGAAGGAGCTTGTACATGGTGAGTAGTGAGTGGTGAGTAGTCGGTGGATAGTGGATAGTGGATGGTGGATAGTGTTGTCAAAAGCCCCGGCACTGCGTGCCGGGGGTTCTGGTTTCTTGCTTGGCTTCCAGCTTTCAGCTTTCAGCTTTCAGCTTTCCTGCTTCCTCCGCCTCCGGTCGAAGCAACGGGAACAAGATAACCTCGCGAATCGTCTGCGCGTCGGTCAGCAGCATGATCAGGCGGTCGATGCCGATTCCCAGACCTCCGGCCGGGGGCATTCCGTGCCGCAGTGCGCGGAGGAAGTCGCGGTCCATTTTCGCCATGGAATTCTCTTCCGCGAGACCTTCCAATTGCTCGCTGAAGAGTTTTTCCTGCAAGTCGGGGTCGTTCAATTCGGTATACGCGTTGGCCACTTCCATGCCCCGGATGAACAGCTCGAACCGCTCGGCGATCGCGGGATTGCCGGCCTTCCGCTTCGTCAAGGGACAGATGCTCGCCGGGTAGTCGAGCACGAAAACCGGGCCGGCCAGCGCGCCTTCGACCTTCTCCTCGAACACTTCGTTCTTGATCACGTCGGGGTGCTTGCCGGCCGTCTCGAAGCCGATCTCGTCGGCCAGCGCTTTCACGGCCGCCGGGTCGTTCGGATCGACCCCGGTCTGCTCGGCGAAGACTTCGTGGTATGTCTTCCGGGGAAACGGCGGCGTGAAGTCGATCTCGGTCCCGCCCCACGGCAGCTTCAGGTCCCGGCCGGTTGCCCGGATCGCCTCGACGATCAGCTTCTCGGTCAGTTCCATCATGGTTTCGTAGTTGCCGTAGGCCTGGTAGGCCTCGAGCATGGTGAACTCGGGGTTGTGTCGCGGGCTGATCCCTTCGTTTCGGTAGACGCGGCCGAGTTCGTAGACGCGTTCGATCCCCCCGACCATGAGCCGCTTCAGGTGCAGCTCCAAGGCGATCCGCATGTAGAGATCGATGTCCAGTGCGTTGTGATGGGTAACGAAGGGCCGGGCGGCCGCCCCGCCGGGGATCGCGTGTAGCGTGGGGCCTTCGACCTCGACGAACCGCTCGCCGGCAAGCGTGCCGCGGATCGACTGGACGATCTTCGTCCGGCGCAGGAACCGCTCGAGCACGCCGTCGCCGTGGATCAAGTCGAGGTAGCGCATCCGCTGCCGCAATTCCGGATCGGTCAGCCCATGGAATTTCTCGGGCGGCGGCTCCAGCGATTTGCAGAGGAAGTGCAGGTCCTCGACGAAGATCGTCAGCTCGCCGGTCTTGGTTCGTTTCAACTGGCCGTCGACGCCGATAATGTCGCCCAGATCGAGGCACTGTGCCAGCGCCCAGTCTTCTTCGCCCACCTGCTTCTTGCCGATGAACAACTGGACCTTGCCCGTCCAATCACTGATGTCGGCGAAGATCAGCTTTCCCGTCGGGCGTTGGAGGACGATCCGCCCTGCGGCTCGGACCTTGGGGCCTTCCTGGTCGGGCGAGCGTTGACCTTCCTTGAGGGGGTGGACGACGATTTCGCTTTCCCGCCGGCGGATCTCGCCGATGGGGACATGGCCGTCGAAGCGGGCACCCCACGGGTCGATGCCCAGTTCTTCTATTCTGCGCAGTTTCTCCCTGCGGGCGGTTTCCAGCGGGTCTTTGTTGGGTTTACTCATGCTGGGCAAGTCATGGGGTAGAGAAAAGCCGCGACATTGTAGTGGAAGACGTCGCTGGGTCAATGTCAAACTCGGGACGGGGCAGACCTCAAACAATTGTGCAAATCGGGTCCCGAATTCCCCTCCGAATGTGTGGGGTACTGGAACGAACATTGCCTATAATACCAAATAGTGCCAAATAGGGGCCCGGTCGCCCGGTCCCTTTTCCGCTTTCTTTTCCGCTTTTTTCCGCTTCCCGACGACACGGAAGTCAGCGACGATGGTGTTGACAAACTCCAGCGGGCATTGCCAAACTGCAACCCATACCACTAGCCCAACCACACCATGCCCTCCACGCCCCGAGAGACCACCTACGCCCTGATCAGCCTTGGCTGTCCGAAGAATGTTGTGGACAGTGAGCGGATGGCAGGTTTGTTGCGGGCGGGCGGATACCGGATGGTTGTGGAGCCGGAAGGGGCCGATTTTGTAGTCGTCAATACGTGCGGGTTCATCCGCGACGCCCGGGAGGAATCGTACGGGGTGATCCGCGAGATGATCGAACTGAAGACCCAAAGGCGGTTGCGCGGGGTCATCGTGGCCGGCTGCCTGGCCCAGCGGGACAAGGAGGAGTTGCTCACACGGTTTCCGGAAATCGATCAACTCGTCGGGGTGTTCGGCCGGGATGAGATTGCCGCGGCGGCCGGGAGGCTAGGGATTGGGGGTTGGGGGCTGGGGGCGGTCACCAGCCCGGCTGCTACTGAGAGTAGCCGGGCTGATCGGAGCACGATCCTTCCGGCGGCCCCGGCCGAAGCGCTTTCGGATGACGGCCGGCTGCGGATCACGCTGCCACATTTGGCTTACTTGAAAATTGCCGAGGGCTGCAACCGGTTGTGCAGCTTTTGCACGATCCCTTCGATTCGCGGCCCGTACGTGAGCAAGCCGATCGAGCGGGTCGTGGTCGAGGCCGAGGAGCTGGCGGCCGACGGGGTTCGCGAGCTGATCCTGATTGCCCAGGATACGAGTTATTACGGGATCGATCTCGGGGGCGAACCGCAGTTGGCCGAGTTGCTCCGCCAGCTCGACGGGATCGACGGGCTGGCGCGGATCCGCGTGATGTATCTGTATCCGCTCTACATCACCGACGAGTTGGTCGAGATGATCGCGTTGGCCGAGAAGGTCGTGCCATACTTGGACCTGCCGCTCCAGCACATAAGCGACGAGGTATTGCGGCGGATGCGGCGCGGCGTTACCCGGGCGGAGATCGAGCGGCTGCTCGATAGGCTCCGCGGGCGGATCGACGGGCTGGTGCTGCGGACGACGTTGATTGCCGGCTTTCCCGGCGAGACGGAGCGGCAATTCGAGGAGTTGCTCGAATTCGTCCGCGCCCGGCGGTTCGAGCGGCTGGGGGTGTTCGCCTACAGCGACGAGCCGGGGACCCCCGCCATGGGACTGGATGGAAAGCTGTCCGAGCGGGAAATACAGGCACGGCGTGACCGGCTGTTGAGTGTCCAGCAGGAAATTGCGTTTGGGTGGAACGAGTTGCAGATCGGCCGGCGGCTGGATATCCTGATCGATCGTGATATACCGGGCGAAGAGGACGCCTATGTGGGCAGGAGCTACGCCGACGCGCCCGAAATCGACGGCGCGGTGTACGTCACGGGCGAGAATCTTGCTCCTGGTCAGATTATTCCGAGTGAAATCGTGGCCGCGCGGGGGTATGATTTAGTAGGCGTCGCTTGTGACCCTTTAGAATAACAGGTTGTGGTTTTATTGTGGGACCTTGTGACAACTGAGATTGTGGGTTGTCGGGTGCCATGCCCACGCTTGCCGTGCGCATGTTTGTGGACGTTGCAGAACATGCCCACGGCAAGCGTGGGCATGGCACCCACAGTTTCAATGGTCCTACTTCGCGGACGGCACACGGAGTGTGCCTGCTACGTTTCTTGAAACGCCGATGAGAACCTGCCGATGAGCACCCATGCAAAAAGCAACCACACGATGGCCACCGTCTTTAACGTGCCGAACCAGTTGACGATCCTGCGGCTGGTTCTGGCGGTGGTCATGTTCGGTTTTCTCGCCTGGGAGTTCTACCTGACGAGCATGATCCTGTTCCTGGTGGCGGCGGGCACGGATTGGCTCGACGGCTGGTACGCCCGGAAGTACGGGCAAGTGACGACCTTGGGGCGGATTCTCGACCCGTTCGCCGACAAGGTGATCGTCTGCGGGGCGTTCATTTTCCTGGCGGCGGTCCCGGCGATGGCGGCTGATCCGTTCGGCGTCAAGGCGTGGATGGTCGTGGTGATCATCGCTCGCGAGTTGCTGGTCACGGCGCTACGGAGTTTTCTCGAGGAGCAGGGCGGCGATTTCTCGGCAAAAATGGCCGGCAAGCTGAAAATGCTGCTACAATGTATTGCAGCTGCCGTGGCCTTGTTCTACCTTTCCTATCCCACTACGGTTGTTGAGGGGACACCGGTGGTCGGCGCCCCCGAGTGGTGCCGCTGGCTGCTGGGCGGTTCGGTCTGGGCGGCCGTGCTGCTGACCATCTACTCCGGCTTGATGTATGTTGTCGTAGCAGTCAAGATGGTGAAGAAGTAATTGAGAGTGTCCGGGAATTGCAGACCGAAATCACTGTAGGGGAACGGCCTCTGTGCCGTTCCTTTTGGGCAACGATCCATCTGCGGAACGCCACAGAGGGCGTTCCCTACAGGGTCGAATTCCCGGACG
>Ga0180432_10001609_pt1 | contig 35500 bp, 30 predicted proteins | sample SS_ome_10_FD_132414 | JGI IMG/M metagenome (GOLD analysis project Ga0180432, IMG submission 132414) | Hypersaline lake sediment archaeal communities from the Salton Sea, California, USA - SS_1_MS_2 metaG | ecosystem: Environmental > Aquatic > Non-marine Saline and Alkaline > Hypersaline >... | reverse complement strand
GGGGGCGCGACGACCAGCGCTACTTCACGGTGTCTTATCACCCAGGGGCGATCGGCCTATCGCGCCCTCACGACTATTACTTACCATATATGTTAGCACTTGTTAAAGATACAAGGGGCGCGGTAACCGCGCCCCTACGCAATAACATGATAGAAGCAAGGGCGCCCACACAGGGTCGTCCCTACAAGACGTTTGTTATCCCAAAATCGTAGGGGCGTTTCGCGAAACGTCCCTACTTCGACAGGCTCCCTTCGACAGGCTCAGGGCGAGCGGGAGAATCAGCTATGGCCTGCGCTACTCTTTACTCTGTCTACTTCTAATTCTCGAACGTATGCACCCAGCACGTTTGAAATCGATTTCATATGTGCTAATATGTTTGTCGTGGATAGAACGGAAAGCAGGTTTCGCCAGCTCCCCAGCGTCGACAGGTTAATGTCCGAGGATAAGATCAGGCAGCTGCTGGACATATACCCCCATGAGCTTCTGGTAGACCTGATCCGACAGGAACTTGAACACAACCGGGCCTCGATCGCTCTCGGAAACCCGTGCCCTCCTGCCGCCGAGATAGTGGACTCCATCTGCGCGCAGGCAGAGTCGCTGGCATCCACCGGCCCGCGCCCTGTCATTAACGCCACAGGTGTCATACTCCACACCAATCTGGGCCGTGCCCCGCTCAGCGCAGACGCCATCGCCGCCATGGACCACGCCAGCAAAGGTTACTGTAATCTGGAGTTCGACCTCGAAACCGGAGTGAGGGGTCACCGCAATGTACATGTCGAACAGCTCCTGTGTCAGCTTACAGGAGCCGAGGCGGCCTTCGTGGTGAATAACAACGCATCGGCAGTGCTGCTGGCACTTACGGCGCTCGCCAAGAGGCGAGAAGTAATAGTCTCCCGTGGTCAGGCGGTAGCGATCGGCGGCGGCTTCCGCATCCCCGAGGTAATGAGACAGAGCGGGGCAAAGCTGGTCGAGGTGGGCACGACCAATCTGACCAGCGTCCGTGACTATGAAGAAGCGATCAGCCCGCGGACGGGGGCCCTGCTGAGGGTACATTCCAGCAACTTCAAGATAATGGGATTCACCGGTAGCGCTGCCCTTGAGGAGCTTGTAGAACTGGGTAACCGTTTCGACCTGCCGGTGTTCGACGACCTGGGCAGCGGCTGCCTTCTGGATACAACCCTGTTTGGCCTCGACCCGGAGCCTACTGTGCAACAGAGCGTGTCCCTCGGCGCCAGCCTGGTATTCTTCTCCGGAGACAAGCTTCTGGGCGGGCCGCAGGCAGGCATAATAGCAGGCAAGAAACACCTTGTCGATAAGCTGAAAAGGCACCCTCTGGCACGTGCGGTGCGGACCGACAAAACAAGGCTGGCCGGTTTGTCCGCCACACTGGTTCACTACCTCAAGGGTGAGGCTCTGACCAGAATCCCTATATGGCGGATGATTTCCGCACCTCTTGCCGAAATGGACAGGCGGGCCACAGCCTGGGCTCAGGCGCTCGGCGGCCCGGCCCAGGTGGTAGACGGCGAGAGTATGGTAGGGGGAGGCAGCCTTCCCGGGGGAACCCTGCCCACCCGTCTGGTTGCTATTGGCAAGGGGGGCAGGAAGGGAGCGCAAAACAGGGCGCAGGTACTGGCACAGATATTGAGAGCACAGGACCCCCCTCTGGTGGCGCGGCTCAGCGGAAACGTCCTGCTCCTGGACCCACGCTCCGTTCTCCCCGAGGAAGATACAGCCGTACTCCAGTCACTTCACAGCGCGGTTGCAGGTTTACAGCACAACCAGCGCTTTTAAAATACCGGGGCATGATAGCGAAGTCGCCCGACCGCGGGCAACCTGCCCATACAGTAAAAAGGTAACAACATGTTCGTACTTGGCACCGCAGGCCACGTAGACCACGGTAAATCAGTGCTGGTGCAGGCCCTGACCGGCATAGACCCCGACAGGCTTCAGGAGGAAAAGGAACGGGGCATGACCATCGACCTCGGCTTCGCCTGGCTGAAGCTGCCCGGCGGCCAGGAGATAGGCATCGTAGATGTCCCCGGACACGAGCACTTCATAAAGAACATGCTGGCCGGTGTAGGTGGAATTGACATAGCCCTACTCGTCGTTGCCGCCAACGAAGGAGTAATGCCTCAAACCAGAGAACACCTCGCCATCCTCGACCTGATAGGTGTGGAGAGAGGAATCGTAGCTATCACCAAGAAGGACCTGGTGGACGAAGAGCTGCTGACCCTGGTTACGATGGAGATAGAGGAGATAATAGGCTCCACAGCGCTGTCCGAAGCTCCCATCATCCCCGTATCCGCAGTAACAGGTGAAGGCCTGCCCGAGCTGGTTTCCGCTATCGACCGGCTCCTGGAATCAACGCAGCCCAGAGCGGACACCGGCAGGCCAAGGCTCCTCGTAGACAGGGTCTTTACAATAGCCGGCTCGGGGACCGTAGTCACCGGTACTCTCATCGACGGCTCTCTCAAGGTGGGACAGGAGGTAGAAATTGCGCCCTCTGGGCTGAAATCGCGTCTGCGCGGTTTGCAGACACACAAGACTCGCATCGATACCGCCACGCCGGGCAGCAGGGTCGCAGCAAACCTGACCGGCGTCTCCGTCTCGCAGCTAAAACGCGGGGATGTTCTCACCAATCCGGGCTGGCTGACTCCAACAACAATGGTAGCTGCAAGGCTCCGCCTGCTCCCAACCCTCAAACGTCCTCTTCGCTACAACGCAACCGTCAGCTTTCACACCGGGGGCAGTGAGGCGATGGCCAAGGTCCGCCTGCTGGATAAAGAGGAGTTGGAGCCCAGTGGAAGCACCTGGGCTCAACTGAAACTGACTGAGCCGGTGACAGTGATCAAAGGTGACCGCTTCGTAATCCGCTCACCGCAGGAGACTCTTGGTGGCGGTGAGATTATCGAGCCTCATACCAGGCGTTATCGCAGGTATCGTCCCGCAACCATTCAAAGCCTTGAGACCAAGGAGAAGGGAACAGCACAGGACATACTCGTGGCGACCCTGGAAGCAAACCAGCCACTGGAGATAGGGAAACTCATCGCCAACTGCGGACTCCCCGCCAAAGAGGCGAAGCCAGTAATAGAGGAACTTATCCGGGACAGAATGCTTTTAGCCGTAGGCACAGGAGAGCACCGAATTCTCTTCACCGCCTCAGGCTGGGAGCATTTGAAGGAGACCGTGACCGCCACATTAGAGGACTATCACAGCAGGTTCCCCGCCAGACCGGGTATGCCGCGTGGGGAACTGGGGGGCAAGCTGAAGTCACCACCCGCTTCTCTTACGGCCATCCTGAACAGGATTCTCTATGAAGGTGTTATCATCGAAGAAGGCGCAAACGTCGGCCTTCCGTCTCACCGGATACGGCTCACCGGTGACCAGCAGGCGAAAATCGATGCTTTCCTTGAATCACTGGCCCGGGAACCCTTTGCTCCACCCACCGACCTCATGCCCGATATAGACTTGATTAACCTGCTGGTAAAGCAGGGACGCGTGGTCAAGGTAAGCGACAGCGTGGTATTCACCGCCTCCGCCTACGATGAAATGGTCAAAAGGATCACCGCCCACATCAAAGCCAATGGCAAGATTACCCTGGGTGAAACGCGGGACCTGCTGAACACCAGCCGTAAGTATGCACAGGCCCTACTCGAATACCTGGACCAGCAGAAGATAACGCGGCGCAGGGGCGACGAAAGAGTCCTGGGGTCGGGAAGCGCCTAGACAGCGGTAATTACCCCTTTTTTAGCTACAGGCTTATTACATCTAAACCAAGCATTAAATCAGATTACTTACATTTGCAACAAAACCTTGTTCATTGGTTGTGATATTCTACAGCGAGGTTTATAATTACGCAAGGTGTTTGTCTATGTGTGCGAAAAAATATTAACTAGGCCTATGATCTTGGGTAGAGCTATGAAATGATTCTTACATGTCAAACTTGCGGTACTAGAAACAGAATTCCTGATCACGAAAATCCTAATGAATGGCTTCGTAGGAGCTATCGCTGTAGGAAGTGCAAGGCAATGCTCTTGGATGCCGCCGATATCCGCCGCAAGGTGATTGATAAGATAAAAATAAGGGCGAATAAATTTGGACTATTGGATGAGCTAATGAGAATCACTCTCAAGGAGATGCTTGAAGGCCTTAAAATAGGCTCAAAAAGTGATACTTTAGGCGTATTCAAAAACATGAAGAAAGTTAACGCTATATATCCCGCCTTTGAAATTGTCGCTCTTCTTATCTTCCGACTAGATTTTTACGTAGCGACGTACCAAGAGACGGAGCTTAGAGAGCCGCTTTTCAATTTTATTGCCGATAGAATGACTGAAAGATTATGTATGGAGAAAAATATTTTTAATAATTTCCTTAATAAGCGCATGGAGGAATACGGAGGTATACAAGCAGATATGCAACTAACAGACGAATCAAAGCAGACAAAATTACTGGAAGGTTTCTTATATAATTTAGTGTATTCGATTTCTGAACAGGCTTTCTATGATTGGGAAGGGGAAATAAAGCCATTAATCTTTCTACCCGCACACCATAAGCTCACAATTCACATTATTTACAAAGAAATGCTCTTGCCTGTAGAAATTATATTTGTAAAAACGATTAGAAACCTTTTTATAGCTAATTCCGACTTTACAAAGTTGAGCGACAAAGAAATAAACCTAATTTTAGAGAAAAGTAGTCACAAATAAATAGTGACGCTTATTGTGTATTGACTGCAGTCCTACGATTATATAATCAAGTCCTAGTCTGCTGCAGCACTAGCAGACGGTGTCAATTCCACTGCCGGCCCGTCCTCTCCCTCCCCATCACCGGGCCCGAGCAGTTTTTCCAGCCCCTCGAAAGCCTCGTCAGATTCCGTCACACCTTCTTCTGTAGTGGCTTCACCTTCCTCCTGCTCCTCTGTTTCGGTGTCGCCTTCCTCCTTGATTGTCCCGCCTTTGAGTAAATCGTCCAGTCTCTTAAAAGCTTCGTTTATTCTCTCGAGCTCTTCTTCAGCTTCCTCCCGCCATTCTTCTGATTTTTCATCCCTGGCTTTTTCTTCAATCTCTTCCCGCAGCACCTTCATCAATTCATCCAGCGCCCTTTCTGCTTCACTAACCTCCCGTTCCTCCCCCTCTACCTGAGATTCTTCCTCCTCGTCCTCCTCGGGCACTTCAGCCTCATATCCGCATTTCTTCAATTTGTCCAGAATATTGCCTACTGTCTGTTTAATCTCTTGCTCAGAATCCGCGCTCATGTACCAGGGAACATTTAGGGGGCCAAAAACCATTAGAAGGTCTATTATATTGTCGTATCCGTAAACCCTTTTTGTGAACTGTGCCTGCTCCTCATCGAACTGATATACCGCATTCAGCAGGCATCTCAAACACTCTATATCGCAATCGCAGTTGATAAAAGCATCTTCGATGCATTCCGCCAATTTCATGCCGAGCTGGTCGAACTCCTCCTCGAAAGTATCCTCGCCCAGCAGGTAAATCTGGTATTGCTGCCAGTATTCTTCACCCCATCTCCGGTACAGCTCTTTGCCAGCCTCAATACATTCAACTGCATCTTCACATGTCGAACATTCACAGTCGATGCTTTCCATTTCCTCTCTCAAGAATTCAGCTAATATCGCCTCCAGTTCTTCGTTTGTGAAACGCTCCACAGACACACCGGTAGCCGCTTCAAATTCCGTATCTCCTGATTCATCACCATCTGCACAAGCCCATGTACCAGTCAGAAGGCTACCTACCATAACCGTGCAGATTAAAGCCGCAACAAGCTTCTCCCCGAACATAGCTACCACCTCCCCAGCCCGCACTAAGTGCGGAGGATTCTAACACGTATGACTTATCAATACAACATAGATAAACAAAAATATTCAGCAATCTGATGACATTCCACCAGGACTATCTTGTCCTCGATGATATAATGTCCATATTTACCGGGAAGCTATGATGAGCTGACAAGGAGGATAGGATGAATGAGGAACTTAATCCTGAGCTAGTGAAGGCAGCGCAGGAGCAGTTTGAACCGACCAAGCTGAAGGCAGGTGAGGATTTACCGCCCGCCGTCAGACAGGCCATGATGGAGTTCATGGTACCCGCGATCGCAAAAGGGGTCTGGGAAGGCATTTTCGCTCTTCCCGACGAGGCAAGAGATATCGTCTTCAAAGCAGCATCGAAAAGGTGCAACGAGAAGATTAACGGGTTCGCGGGGTTCGACCCCGGTGAGATGAACGACGTAGACGAATTCATGGCTGAATGGGAGAAGGCCTTCGGAGGGATTATGAAGGGTAAAAGGGAAGGCGATACTATCTACTGGGAATTCGCTTCAAATGGCTGTACAGCACCTGAGGTAATGCTTGGCCTTATTGAGCCAGACCCCAAGCTGTGCCAGTGTTCGTGTCACATGATCAGACAGCGCTTCGAGATGGTCACCAAGAGCCCTGTCATGGTTGAGCTATTGGACAGTTTTCTGACAACCGGCGCTGACAAGTGTAGTTATCTGATACACCTCAGACCGAAATCGGAGGATGCAGGGGGCGGAAGGTAGGCAGATAGTTACTTGCAGGGCTGCAAATTCGCTGTCGAGAGCTGATATGTTAAACAACTGCTGATACAGAACCTGTTGAGTGAAGCTGAAGTATCAAGCACACAAGGAAATTCTGGAGCGATAATAGAAGGTGGCGGGAGCGAATGGGAGTCGAACCCACCAAGGACACTCTTAATGCCCCTCAACGGGTTTGAAGCCCGCGGAGCCCACCGGGACCCTTTCGCCCCCCCGTGCGGTTCAGACCGGTCTAGTATAAATCACCCCGCACCCCCGCGCAAATCCCGGGCCCCTCAATGAGTGCCGCATGGCCTCAGGTAGACCAGCTATTTAGTTGAGATTCACCTACAGTATCAGGGACTTCCTCCTCCTCATATAAAGGAGTCCCCAACTCACCCTGTATCTCCAGCTTAAGCAGCCAGAGTTGAAAGCGTACCAGCAGGCTGGCGCGGCGCTTAAAGATACGCAGTATGAAATCGGTCAGGTACACCATAACTCCAGTTGCCCCGGTGCCCACGCCAAACACAAAGCCTGCAATGCCCCAGCCTCGATCATCTCCAAAGTACCCGACAACTCCGGCAGCAGTGATGACAACGCCGACAACGCACATAAACAGACCGAAAATTCTCATATCGTCACCTCTCCAGCTTTAATAATACTTCAAATCCGCAAGCAGCAATGTGCATAGCGTTCGCCTGCGACACAATCGTAGCATATGATAACACAAAAATCCAAAGTGCTGCCACCGCTCGATATCATGCAAATATCGAGTAAGAGCATAACATACTCATGGATACTTAAAATAATGCGCCCGATTTATGATGATAACAGAGGTTTCCCTGTACAAACATGTAATCCTGCGGCCATGGCTTGTAAACAAAGCCTGGCAGTCCATAAACAGGCCGGATAAGACCATGCGGCAGGGCTTTAGCCTGAGCTGCCTGTCAAGGAGCTTTCAGCAGGCATGGCATGGCACACCAATATCCGCTTAGTCGAGGCCAGAGACCTAATGGGAGCAGCAAGAGAACACTCTCCTTCATCAGCGCAGGCTAGAAACCTGGGCGGTGACACTATATTGCAACCCTGAGCCTCTGCCTGCCGCCGGCATGTGGGACATACCATCTTGTCCCTGAAACCGCCTTTATACCTTACCCACGACCATTCTCTTACCGGATAGTCTCCGACTCTTCGACAGTTGCCACATCTGGCTTCCAACGGTTCCCCCCTTAATCTTTTATCTGTCGCTACTCAAGTAAGGTAACACAACCGCTAAAACATAATAGCGAGTAAAAATTAAGAAACCAAAAAGAAGCCATAACAAAAAGGTTACAAAAGTTATAGAATCCCGGGCAGGTAATACACCGGCGTCAGAAGAAGATACAATCGCACTGTCAGTGAAAGGAGTTTGCCTTCCGAAACACCCGCTTCTTCTAAGGTTAAAACTCCGGGGATAATCGGGGGCTAACAGATGCGGGGTAGTTGCTCGCCTACAAGCATGTCCACGATACGCGAGGCGCCCATGACGGTCTTCATAACCACTCGTCCCGGGTGCTCCGCTACCACCTGGCCAATAATAGCCGACTCAGCACCATATCGGTTGCGACGCATTATGTCGAGTAGCCTCTCAGCCCCACCCGCCCCCACCACCGCTACCAGCTTGCCCTCGTTGGCCACATAGAGCGGGTCAAAGCCAAGCAGCTCACAGGCGGCCTGTACCGCATCTTGCACCGGTATACTGCTTTCCTCTATCCTGATACCAACTCCAGAGCTTGAAGCGAACTCATTCAGAGTGCTGGCCGTCCCTCCCCTTGTGGGGTCACGCAAGCAGCGAATCTCAACGCCGCTATCCAGCATCTCAGCCACCAGACTGTTAAGTGGCGCGCAGTCGCTCTCAACCGGTGATGAAAACTGCAGCCCCTCGCGCTGGCTGATTACGGCAATGCCGTGGTCACCGATAGAACCGCTGAGGATTACCATGTCTCCGGGCCTGGCGTTGGAGCCGGAGATATCCACGCCGGGCGAAATAACCCCTACGCCGGCGCTGTTGACAAACAGCCTGTCGGCACTGCCCCTGTTTACCACCTTGGTATCCCCGGTAACGATCTGCACTCCGGCCTCCCGGACAGCATCCTTTATCGAGTCCATTATGCGCCGCAGATCGGACATAGAAAGACCTTCCTCGATAATAAGGGACAGGCTCAGGTACTTCGGCACAGCACCGCTCATGGCCAGGTCATTCACCGTGCCGCACACAGCCAGCTTCCCGATGTCACCACCGGGAAAGAAGATAGGGCTGACTACGTAACTGTCAGTAGTGAATGCGAGACGCCCACTGAGATCGAAAACCGCCGAATCGTCCAGCTTGTTTAAAAAAACATTATCGAACAGAGGAACGAAATTCTCCGCCACCAGGTCATGCATGAGCTTGCCGCCGCTGCCGTGAGCCAGCAGTATTTTATCCTCCATAGGTATCTCCATACTGGTAATAGGCGGCGCAACTGCCCTCCGATGATACCATGCACGGCCCCACGGGATGCTCAGGATTACAAACGGCGCGGAAGAGCTTGCAGTCCAAAGGCGTCTTTACCCCACGCAGGATGTCGCCACAAATGCATCCCTTTGGCTCAACAGGCTCCCCGGGAGCGATCTGAAAAGCGTGCTCAGCGTCATAGCGCCGGTATTCCTCTCTCAGACTGAGCCCGCTCCCCGGTACGACACCTATGCCGCGCCAGTTCCCATCGCATACTCTAAAGACCTTGTACATAAGCTCCAGCGCCACCCTGTTCCCCTCCGGCTTTACCCCCCGGCGATAGGCTATCTCCACTTTTGGCTCTTCGCTTTCAATCTGGGCTACAAGCATATCAACACAGAGCAGGATATCCAGAGGCTCGAAGCCTGACACTACGCAGGCAATGCCATAGTCACGGGGTATAAAATCATAGGGATGGGAACCGATGACAGTGCTGACATGCCCGGGGCAGACAATGCCATTCAGCTTTACCTCACCGGAATCCAGCAGCGCCTTCATCACCGGCGGACACAGCTTGTGCTGGGATAAAACGTAGTAGTTATCGATACCCCGCTGTTCAGCCTGCAAAATTGAGGCGGCGACAGTTGGAGCCGTGGTCTCAAATCCAATGCCAATAAAGACTATCGACTTCGAGGGATTTTGCCCGGCGATTTCGAGGGCATCCTGTGTCGAGTAGACTATTCTGACATCGCCGCCCTCTGCCTTAGCCTGCTGAAGGCTGGAACGGCTCGCAGGCACCTTGATCATATCACCAAAGGTAGCGACTATAACGCCGGGCATCCCGGCCAGCGCGATAGCTTTATCCAGGTCCGCATTGGCGGTAACACAGACCGGACATCCCGGCCCCGAGAGCATCTCAATCGTAGGCGGCAGAAGCTGGCGAAGGCCATGCTTCGCGATGCTGACGGTGTGCCCGCCGCAGAACTCCATCAGCCGTGACGGCCTGGTTGACTTCCTACGAATCCTCGCAACCAGCCGCTTGCCGATCTCAGCATCGCGGTATTCGCTGATGAACTTCATCTTCAAAAACTGTTATGTAAACTGCCTAGGGTCAGAACCGTCACTCCTCACCCGCTTCGACAATTTCCCGCAGCAGACCCAGTGTCTCCTCTGCCTCCTCCTCATCAATGACACTTATAGCATGTCCCGTGTGAAGCAGAACGTAGTCGCCCACCCTTACCTCGGGCGTGAGCATGATGCTGGCCCTGCGGCTCACTCCGCCGATTTCGACATCGGCCTCCAGGCCCTCTATTGTCCTTACCAGCGCGGGAATTGCCAAACACATTACTACTATCTCCTCTGATCTTCTTGTGAACCGGCATTGAAACCGGCGATAACCGCCTGCCCCAGAGAGATGCCGCCATCGTTTGTGGGCACCTTTTCGTGTGTAAGCACCTCGAACCCGGCCTTTTTCAGCGCAGCCACTGTCATCCTCAGCAACAGCCGATTCTGGAACACGCCGCCGCTCAGGGCTACCCTGCCAATTCCGCTTTCCCCGGCCAGCCGCCGACACATCTGAACAGCCATCTCAGCCATTGTACTGTGGAACTTGTACGACATGCACGCTTGAGTCTTCCCTTCTTTAAGGTCTTGAATCACGCCGCTGAACAACTCCTTCAGGCGAACAATATTTACACCGTCCCGCTCCTCTATTAAGAAAGCGTATCTTCCGCAATCGCTTTCCTCAGCGGCCATCTCCAGCTCGATAGCCGCCTGCGCTTCGTAGTCTATCTCACCCCTGATTCCAATCAAAGCCGAGACGGCGTCAAAAAACCTGCCGCAGCTCGAAGTCAATGGCGAGTTGATCCCCCTCTTCACCTGCTGCACGATAAGGCGCATCTCCTCGCTGCTTACCTCATTCAAGAAGAGCAAGTCCGGGGTTAGAGCATCTTCCCCGAAAAGGCTGAGCAGATAGCTGATAGCCATTCGATAGGGCCGCTGTACAGCGATCACACCTCCCGGCATGGGTACATATTCCAGATGCCCCATCCTTTTGAAGCTCCGGTAGTCGGCTATCAAGAACTCGCCGCCCCAGATGCAGCCATCGCTGCCATAGCCCGTCCCGTCAAAGGAAACCCCTATCACCGGCTCCTCTACACCGTTTTCCACCATACAGCTGACTATGTGAGCATGGTGATGCTGGACAGGGACAAGCGTCAGGTCCCCGCGCGTCTCTGCCAGAGATTTGGCGTACTTGGTGGACAGATATTCCGGGTGCATATCGTAGGCCACGATCTTGGGCTGAATGCGGAAGAGCTTCTTGTACAGCTCTATCGTGGTCTCAAAGTGCTCCATCGTCTCCAGGTTCTCCATATCGCCTATATGCTGGCTCACGAAGGCATGGTTGTCCCTGGTAAGACAGAAGGTATTCTTCAGCTCAGCGCCACAGGCGAGCAACTGCTTTGCCTGAAACGGAAGGTGAATGGGGTAAGGGGCATAACCACGGGCTTTTCGCACTAACTGCGTCTTATCCAACTCCACAATTGCAACGCTATCATCGTAGCGAGAGTAGATGTCACGGTTGTGGAGCAGAAAATAATCGGCAATGCCCTGAAGTCTCCTCAAGGCTTCATCGTTATCCCTGGCAATCGGTTCCTCGCTGAGGTTGCCGCTGGTCATAACGAGGGGAATGCCGCATTCCCTGAGTAGAACATGGTGCAACGGGGTATAGGGCAGCATTACACCGAGGTATTTGATATTGGGTGCCACTGTCCGCGATACGGAAGACCCTTCTCTCCACTTCAGCAATACGATCGGGCACTGGGGTGAATCCAACAGAGCCTCTTCTTTCTCAGAGACCACGCAATGCTGCCTCACCCCGGCCAGAGTCCCAATCATTACAGCCAGAGGCTTAAAGGGCCGTCTCTTCCTGTCCCTGAGAAGTTGTATCGCCACGTCACTGGTGGCATCACAGGCTAAAAGGAAGCCGCCGAGTCCCTTGACTGCCAGAATCTTTCCCTCCCTGAGTAACCCGGCGGCAGAGGCCAGGGCATCGTCCCCCGGCACTTGAACGCCGGCGCTGTCGACCAGCCGCAAGCTGGGACCGCATTCGGGGCAAGCGTTAGGCTGCGCATGAAAGCGGCGGTCCATGGGATCGTCATACTCGCGCTGACATTGAGGGCACATCTTGAAGCTGCGCATGGTGGTCCTGGGCCTGTCATAGGGAATGTCCTCAATGATGGTAAACCTGGGCCCACAATTGGTGCAGTTGGTAAATGCATACCGGTAGCGCCTGTCGCCAGGTTCCAAGACTTCTTCCAGACAGGCCTTGCACGTGGCGATGTCGGGAGAAACAAGCTGATACTTATCCTCTTCAGCGATGCTGTGACGGATCTCAAAAGCCGGATAGCCCACTGCGGAATGATTACTCGTCGAGACTTCTTCAATATGAGCAAGCGGGGGGGCTAATACGACCAGATCGTCAAGGAACCCGGCCAAAGCCTCCTTCTCTCCCTCCACCTCGATCTTGACATCTCCCGAGGTGTTGCATACCCAGCCATTCAGGGCATGCCTGGCAGCAAGCTGATATACAAAGGGGCGGAATCCCACCCCCTGCACAACGCCGCGAACGCTGATGCGTAAAAGCTCCTCCTGCCCTACCGCGATAGATTTGCCCTCCGCTTCTATATCCCTGCTTATGTCCACCCCGCTTTTTCTCGAATCCATGCGTCGCTACAGTAATACTATCCATATACATTATATCAGGAAAGGAGCGCCTTCGGGGAATTTGAAAATGATTCACATGATAAGGCAACAAGTGCTACAGTGCTCACACCAGGATAAGGACAAATCAACGGACATTCAGGCTTCTGAACTCAGCTTCAGCAGTCACAACCTAACGTATTGCAGGCCGACTCCGCCACAACACATAGTTGGTGGCCGCTATCCCGATAACCACCACCGCAATAACAGCTACTGCGATAACCCACCAGCCCATACTGGGAGGCAAAGGCGTAATTTCACCCACGATAGCAACCAGCGCCAGATGGCTTAATCTCCCGGTAACGGTACCGTTCCCTGCATTTACGATACACTCAATCTTTGTCCACTTACCCGTTTCAGCATCATAACAGGCAATGGCCAGGTCTCTTTCGGGAATCCCCCTCGGGCAAGAGGCTATATCATACCCGAGAGATACACTCAAAGGCGGGTTGAAAACAGCCCCGTGAGGGCTTAAATCAAAGGCGAGTCCAACAATCCGCCAGTCAACCGGGAGCTCCGAGATTTCAACTACAGGCCGCAGTATTATTGTCTCCAGTGGGGAACCTGCTTCGTCCAGTGCCCTGGTGCCCTGAGGTATCTGCACCAGAATCTCAGTTGCTCCGTACGCAAGTGAAAACCTCAGCGCCTCCGAGACTATACCATTCTCAGTAACTGTGCCACCGAGCGCAAGCTCATTTAACACAAGCGTCTCCGCTGACACTTGAACCGGCGCAGGAAAAGGCGTTGGTATTGGCGTCGGTGCAGGTTCAAGCGTCTGTGTCGGTGTAATTACCGGCTTCTGCGTCGGGTCCGGCGTTGGTAGTGACATCACCCTGAAATAGACAGCGGCCGTATTGCCCGGGCCATCGGCAGCATCCACAATGCTCCATCCGGGAGCAGCGTCAACAGGAACAACAAAGGTTGCGTCGAATCCACCGTTAACATCGGTCGCTACCCGGCTCACCAATCTCCCGGCAAAGCGCATGTCAACAAAGACCAGAGGTGCAAACGACGTTCCAATTACCCTGATCTCGCTGCCCGGTTGCCCCGAGCCTTGAACCAGAAAGAGAGAAGGATTTGGTGCGGGTGTCGGTGTAGGGGTAGGTGCGGGTGTGGGCGTTGGTGTAGGCGTCGGTGTGGGTGTGGGCGTCGGTGTGGGTGTAGGCGTCGGTGTGGGTGTGGGCGTCGGTGTGGGTGTAGGCGTCGGTGTGGGCGTTGGCGTTGGCGTGGGCGTAGGTGTGGGCGTTGGCGTCGGTGTGGGCGCAGGTGTGGGTGTGGGCGTCGGTGTCGGCGTGGGCGTGAGCGTCGGCGTGGGTGCAGGCGTTGGCGTCGGCGTGGGTGTAGGTGTGGGCGTGGGCGTCGGTGTCGGCGTCGGTGTCGGCGTGGGCGTGGGCGTCGGTGCGGATGTGAGCGTTGGAGTAGGCTCAGGCGTCGGGCCGGGCTCATCGGCAAAAACTTGCCCCGCCACCGATAGAACAAGGCACGATGCTAGAAGCAGCACCAGTATAACATTCAGCACTTTCACTATCGAGTTTGTCTGACCACGCTGTTCTGCCCTCATTTAACTGTCGCTCAACCTCCACATATGTCCGGCGCCGGTTAAAAGGCACACCACCACTTACCACAATGGGACACAGTCTTCATATGGCCATTTGCAATTGTACGCACATAAAATGAAGAACCCATTAAGCATCTATGAAGGAAAATTACGAAGAGCTTGCAAGAAGGTTACAAATCGGGGCAGGCGATGCCCGTATGAGGCCTCGACGCAATAAAACGAGCCGAGCGATGTTTCTTGAAGAGTCACGCCAGGCTCACGATATCGAATTAAAGGTGAAACTTCTAAGAATACCTTCACAATCATTTTCCAATCCATCACCTGCACACAATGAAACGATGAAATGTCCAGTCTGAACCATGCCTGCCAATCCGCGCCGACCTCGGTACAGATATCACGCCACAACTCTAGCTGCCCTTCGGCCTCATGTCTTGGCCCCAGAGCTGTAGCTATGGGGCATATGGCAGTGAACTAACAACCTCCACACCATAGGCCCCGTCTGGGTCGAAACCGCTTTTCCTGTGATAATTCTTTGGCAGTCGCAAGCAGACCCCAACGGTCCTGTTTCAGAGCTTGCGAACAGGATGCAGAGACCGTCGGTAAAGGATTACAGCATGCCCTCGAAGTTGCGTCCAGTCGTTTTCCTGGGGCAGGTGTGCGAATATGCATAGTCATGGTAGCTTGCGCACGTCGAAAGCAGCACGGTCCATTGCGACGAATGGCTAAGTCAACGTAGAAGTTCTACGACCTCTTCAAGATGTTGTGTTGCCACGTCCTCCAGACCATCGTTAAACTCGTTTATATACGTAGACTCACCCTCAAACACCTTCTTAACGGTTTTTCGTAGCTGTGCGCCATCTTTGTGGCAGAGAATCACCCGCCCAAATCTGCCACTAGGCGAGTGGGCACTACCAAATAGAGCTTTCGCATGAAAATCAGTCTTGGGAAAGGAAAAACCAACGAACAAGAGGTTTTGGGCAGTCCTCAGCATGTTCCAAGCAAATCGCCACAACTGCCGGTAGAACTTCGCTCTGTAGTCTTGTTGAAAGTCGATAGTGATTTCCTGTTTGAAGAAGGTAGGCCCAATTACTGAGGGCTGTTTCCACTGCCCGTTTCGATAGTTCATTTCTGCTATGTCATCGACACACGTAATCTCTGGTTTTAATTCTGGCGACTCCTGCCAATTCAATGACCCGTGCAACTTGACTAGAGGTAGCTTGTCATTGGTACTTATGTCCTGAAGCACTGGATAGTAGAATTTGTTATGGAGCAGTTCTTCAACCGAGGTATCGTAGTTGAAGCTGATTATTCCACGTAGCAGTGTTTCGTCGCACAATGCAGTTACCAGCTTATAGAGAGGTGATTCTTCTGTCGGTTCTGGGGAACGCAAGTCGTGGTACACCTCACGAACCGACCTCCGTAGCTCCCACTCTGCCATTGACGGGACACGGGACTCGCAGCTTTCATTTTCCATCTTCTCCTTGTAAGCTGAATCCTCTTTGGACTTGTCCATCATATCGTTCTTGCAATTCTCCCATGCATCTTCCTCTGTAATAACTCTGCCAAGGCACAGTTTGAGTCTGAGGTCAATATTAGCCCAATTGCTTTCCAAACGGTGTCCCCGTTTATAGTAGGACAGCGCTGGATAGGATCGCGTGCATAAAACAGCCTTTACTGCTTCGGACTCAAAAAAGTCATTGTCTAACGGGGGAGTCAGACTCCGTTCATCGATGTGCACCTTGAACTGGCCGCCACGAGTCGCTCCTGATCCGAGGACTAGCACCGTACCTCTCTCCACTACCTCTCGCCCCTTTTTAAGCATGCTTTCAGTTGGCTCGAAGGTCTCTCTATCTTATCGTAATGATCGTGCCAAGAGTGAACAATAGGTGCCAAAGCTTGTCCCGGACAGCGACTACGTACCTGTGTAGACAGATCTGAATGGTAGCCTACAAGAAGAAAAGGGACAAGCTTAAGTCCTTCACGCGGACCCTTGCTGTCGACTGGACAAACTGTCCCTTACAATCAAACTTGACCTCGATGGGGTTCCGATCTTTCAAATTGACAGCGATATAATCCTTGACGATGGGCAGATGCCGTTCAGCCGTTTCATCGTCTCGGTACATTACAATCTCGGTAAGCACCAACGTCTCACTGTCTGCCTTCTCCACGAAAGAGCCAGTGGCAAGTGGGTAGGTTATATCTCGACGCTCGTATCTTTCAGGTTTCCTGAGCGTAGCCCTGCTCGGCGGTCTAGCCGCAGGACTTGCGCTCGCCCTAATCGTCGCCCCTGGCGATTTGGTCAGTATATCTCTGATTTCCTGATTGTCGTATATAGGACTCGCCTGCCCCTTAATCACACTGATACATCGCTTTGCCCCTTCATATGTTGAGCTCACGAGGATACTAGTATCTGCCAGCAAGACAACGACTTGCTGTGTGGGGAAACCTTTGGGAGTATTCCACCTCTCTGCCCCCAAACATATGCCTTGATCATAGTTCATTCTCCGTAGGGCCTCTCTGATAGCATTGAGATCAAAGCGACCACCATAGATCCAGTTGCTTTCCTGCAAAGTGCTGGATGATGCAAAGTAGTCGACCTCGCTCAGCTTCATTCCCTTCTCGGCAAAGGATTGGCTAGTTCGTTCGCGATATTTCCTATACCAGCTTGTGTTTGCGAGGTCGGCGTCCTCTCGTATGGATTTCATGTTGAGATAGACGTAGCGTTCACTATCCAAAGGCAATACCTTGAACGCCTCAATTGGATTGCCAAGTCTAACCGTCATGGTGATCGCTTCTACTGCTGCCTGATGCTCACCTCCTTTTTCTTCTCGTAGTGCTTGTTCTAGTCCTTCTTGTAGTGTCTCTTCGCGGTACAGTTTAAGATGTAGTTCCTTGACTTTGGTGCGCGGCATATGCACTCTTTCTTTCGTTTGGTCTAGCTCAACCTCTACGCCGCTTTCACCCCATAAACGCTGGATTACACCCTTGGCACGATCTACTTTATACTTCTTTCGGTCAAGTTCGACCACGCAACGATCGCCGACAAAAAGTCTTTCCTTCTTCACCTTCTTGCGGTCTACTTCAATCATTTCCCCGGTGCCGTGCAACCGCACTTTTGCTACTCTCGGTTCCAAACTTTCAATGACGCCTGCCAACTCCACCTTACCCACCGGAATGCCAAAGACCGCCAAGCTAGGCTCTTCCACATAACAAGGATCGCCAACTGATAACTCGTCCATTGTCCTATCCCTTTCTTTGGATCATGGTTTCGCACATCTCCAGTAAACCATTAGGAGATCTCCGAAACTCTCACCAAAAGCACTTATACATAGCCAACCTCAATCTGTCAACTTTCTATCCCGGAGATTGCTGCTCTAAAATGGGGTCAACCACGATTCAAGTGAAATAAATGGCTAGTTAGCAAGCTAGTCTTAAAGCTTTGTGAGTGCGGCAAAGCTTAACCTACCAACTAACGGTCAGCCGTCAGCTATCAGTATTCAGTGATCTTTATTAGCCGAAAGAATACTAGCGACGTTCATTGGAACACTGAAAGCTGAGAACTGGTAACTGCTGGCTCTGGAAGGTGGGTTGTGTGTCACTATATCCTAACAGGATTTGGAAAAGGGGCAAGCTAGTCCCGAGAGGGGGTTCCCCCCTATCCCGATGGTATCTACTGAGAGTAGTCTCAGAGTCTCATTCGTATCTCAGTGTAGCGATAGTCTGTGGCTGTGAAATGCGGGGGTCTGGTGACACCCTGGTAGTGGACTATTAATTAATCTCATAAGTATCTTGTCGATACCATAGCTTTGCCTCAACTTTGGAAGATTGGTGCATCATTAGCCCAAGTAAGCACTAGTTTAACTCGTTATGGAGATGCTCCCTAGACCTGGTGTTGCGTCTCACAATCTGACTGAATGTGCAATCGTCGGTAAGGCGAATCAATTTGGGCTCGCAATTCAGGGTAGGAGGTAGATGTTTGAAATAAATGCGCTATCTATCAACCGCCAGAAACTGACGACGGTTTCGGCAACTGTGTACCTTCGGGCTCGCTGAATAATCTCCAGTTGAATCTCTTCCTGAACCTGTCCAGAATATCGATGGTTTTCATACCAAAGAGGCCGAGAAAGACAGCATTCCCTATGGCATGGAAGGTATCTAACCATACGCCGGTGAGTTGATAAGTTAAGAAGGTCCTCCAGGTGAGAGGGTATATGAATGATGCCCAGTACCATGTGTTCATTATCCAGCCATAAAGATATGCTCCGAAGATGCCAAAGATAACCAGCCATATTCTTCCCAGGTTTAACCTCCGCATATAGCCAGCCATGACCCCCAGCAATCCCCAGGCCAGCATCTGATATAGCGTCCACGGCCCCTGGCCGAGGAATAAATTCGAGACAAGGGCTGTAATCGCTCCAACCATAAACCCTGCTAACGGCCCGAACACGTATCCGGAGCAGATTACGATATACGTGCTCGGCTGCACGTTGGGCAGTGCGGCGAAGGGAATCCTCAGGACAGCGGATATAGTCCCCAGCATTGCTACCAGCGCTATCTCCTTCGAGCCTATGGCCGCGGCCTGAAACTCGAAGAAGAAGGCCAGGATAATAAAACCAACAATTATGGTCGCCAGCAGTCCCCAGTTCGCCGTAATATACGACGAGCCCGAGCAGACCACAGGGATAACAAAGGCCGCTACGCCAAGTGCGAAGACCAGCGCCAGGAATAATCGACTCTTATTCATTCAGGCATACCCGATCAGCATCTCACTGAAAGTAGCGTTGCCACTCTGTGGCAACGTATTCTTCGTCGCGACGGGGGTCGCGACGCTACCTCTTTATTTCAGTATGTCCAGCGCCTCGTCAACGGTCAGTATGTCGTTGGGAACGCCGTACTTTTCAAACGCCTGTACCAGACGGTTTATCTGAGGCGAGAAGAACAGCGCCCGCGAAAGGACATCGCGCTTGTTACCATCCACCACAATCCTGCCCTCACTGAGCAATATCACTCTATCGGCATACTCCGCTACTGTCTCCACATCATGTGTAACCAGGACCACCGTGTTTCCCTTCTCTCTATATCCGTTCAAGAAGCGCATCAACTCGCTCTTAAGCCTGTACTCCATCCCCCTGGTCGGCTCGTCCAGAATGAGAATCTCAGGCCCGGCAACGAGAACAGACGCCAGGGCAACCCTCTGTCTCTCACCTCCGCTCAGGGAGCGCGGGTACTGCCTTCTGAACTCTTTCAGGGCAAACATCTCCAGCATCTCATCGACTCTCGCTGCAATCTCCCCCCCATCGAATCCACGATTCTTCAAAATGAAGGCTATCTCCTCCTCAACCGTATCAGCAAAGATATGGTCATTGGGGTTCTGGAAAATGAAGCCGACCTTCCTGGACATCTGGGCGATAGTAGCCCTCCGGGTATCTATTCCGGTTACGACTGCTTTACCCTTCGTCGGCTTTAACAGGCCATTGATGTGCTTGACCAGCGTCGTCTTCCCCGACGCATTCCTGCCCATAACGGCAACGAACTCACCCTGACATATCCGCAAGCTCACATTTTTAAGGGCGGTGGGCCCATCGGGATAAGCGTGCCACAGCCTGTCTATCTCTATCGCCGTTTTGCCCTTAGCAGCGGTCTCATTCCCGTACAGCGTACTTTCCCCAGCCTTCATAAAAACGTCTTTCAGCATCGACCTCCCCTGTTTGACCGTTAAGGGTATATCATCAACGTTTAAACCGCCGTCCCTCAGCCGCTGAACCATCCTCACTATGGGCGGCACCCCGGCGCCGACGCGGGTGATGTCGCCGTTGGACAGGACCGTCCTGGGGCTACCATCGGCGATTATTCCCCCCTCGTCCATTACTATCATGCGGTCAACGAGATGGACCACCCTGTCCAGCCGGTGTTCAACAAGTACGACCGTGATGCCCAACTCATCATTGAGACGCTGCACAATGGAGAGCACCTCCTCAGCGCCCTTGGGATCCAACTCCGAAGTGGGTTCATCCAGCACCAGGATATCGGGATGCAGCGCCAGGACAGAGGCTATGACAACCTTCTGTTTCTCACCACCGGAGAGATCGTGCACCTGCCTGTGGCGAAGGCCCGAGATTCCCAGCGTATCCAGGGACTCCTCCATCCTTTTGGCTATCACATCTCTGGGAAAGGCCAGATTTTCCAGACCGAAGGCAATCTCGCGTTGAACCTCCATGTACACAAGCTGGTTCTCCGGGTCCTGAAAAACCATGCCGACGTGGGTGGCCAGTTCCCTGGTTGCGTGCCTCATCACGTCGAGGCCCTCCACCTCCAACCGACCGGTGACCTTTCCTCCGTAGAAATGAGGGATCAGACCATTGAAACACCTGCAAAGGCTGGTTTTGCCACATCCGGAGGGGCCGATCACCAGGACAAACTCGCCATCTTCTATGTCAAGATTCACATTCCGAAGAGCGGGTTTGCTGGCATCCGCATAGTGGAAGGTTAAATCCCTTATCCTAATCAAGATCAACCCTCCTCTTCAGAAAGGCAAGGGGAACAACCGATGAAACCAGAAGCGCCAGAACAGGCAGCATTGCCCATTCCGGTCCACTGAGATTAAAGCTGCTCAAGGCAGGATAATATTGATAGTCCCCATATCCCAGAACAAGCATGAGGATGCCCAGAGCACAGGGCGTGAACGCAAACATCAATGTAACGACATCAATGAGGCTCATTTTTGTATCTTTATAAGAAGTCCTCTTCGTACCACTGCCAAAGGCCCTCGATTCCATCGCCTCCGCCACTTGAACCGTTCGGTCCAGGGAGTTGGAAAGCAAAGGGATTATGACCGACATGCTTCTCTTGATCCTCTGAGGCAACCTTCCACTATCGAGCTCCAAACCTCTGGAACGCTGAACATCAGTTATGCGTTCCACATCGTCGAACAGAGTGGGAACAAACCTGGTGGAGAGCGCGGTTACCAGTACGGATTTGTATGGCAGCCTCATTCTGATCAACGAAACCATTAGATCATCGGGATTAATGGTAAGGGTTAGTATGGCAAAGGCAGAAATTATCGCCAGCAGCCTCACAGACATGGCAACGCCGAAGATAATGGCCTCCAGGGTTATCGTGGGTGTACCCATCACCGGTATGCTGAAGGGTGCTTCCGCCAGAACATGCTCGCCCTTATAGCTGACAAGGACGTTTATGACTATTATCGCCAGACAGATGAACACGGCGAGCTTCATGAAAGATGTCCACTCTTTCCAAACCCCGGCGGTTATCACCAGTGGCAATGTTGAAAGGAGCAACAAGAGAAGGTAAAGCGGATGATCAAGTACAAGCGCAAGGACAAACACGCTGACAACCCATGCCAGCTTGCAAAAGGGATTAAGCCTGTGGACTACCGTCCCCTTTTCCCTGTATCTCAAGTTCATTACTGAGGCACCCTGATTACTTCATTATTTACAGTAATCAAAGCATGAGCGTATTGAAACTCATCATACCGTCCGAGCAAGGCATCCACAGCGCTTTTTACACCGGCCTCATCGGTACCCGACACCACCCAGACCACGTTCTCGCAGACCCCGGTTCCCCCGGGGTTCCAGGGGCTTTGAGTCGCTTGTACCACCCCTGAACCAGGACCGTACGTCGCAGTTGTATCACCCCTGGAGTCATAGCACACCATTAAATCACCTTCGAAGTGGACGAAGAAGCCCATCCTGTCCCACACCCGGTTCAGCTCTGATATCAAGCCGCAATCCATGGTGCCAAGCAGGACCAGGTTCGAGTGCTGCTTGTCAAGTTCCACAATGTCGCCGGTGCTTTGGATGGTGACATCGGCTACGCCATACGCTTTCAGCCCGGTTTGCAGAGTCTGCGCGCTGTCCTCCAGTCCATCTTCACAGGCTATTACGGTAGGGTAAACCTCCCCGTCATAACCATGCAAAAAAGAGTCCGGGAAATAACCAACGCTGGCGGGAGCAAACATACGGAAGCCCCAGTCATGAAAGTCCCAGTGCTCGACATCGCCATCATGCAGTGTGTAGTCCAGCGCTCCCACATTCGAGGAAATGCCGTTGAAAGAAACGAACCAGTCCTTTCCATGCTCGGAGCCAACGCCGTTTATGCTATTGATAAACCCGCCTCCATATGCCGTTTCCACCTCCGCTACCTGCTCCAGCGCCGCCATAGCCGATGTTCCCGGCGGCACCTGCAATGTCTCACTGAATATCAGCTTCTGGCCAAAGTCCCGGGTTGCCACCACCCTTATAGTTATATCAGCGCCCGTCTCCCCCAGCGTCTCAGCCGAGCAGCCGCCGAGGGCAAGGGCACAGAGCAGCCACAGTACCACCAGGGCCAGCAGTCTATTTCGCTTCATATCACTATCATCCCGCCACCCTACCTCCTCCTGAGTACTACGAAGCTCCCCAGGCCTACGACCAATACCGCACCGATCACTCCGCCAACTATGCTCCAGGGTAATGACGTGGTCTCACCCACCAGCGCTGGCGTAGCTGTCGGCATTAACGTGACCACAGGTAGGGGTAGTACAAACGTTGGCTCAGGTGTAAGCGTTGGTGCAACGGTCGGCTCAGGTGTAGGTGCAGGCGACAGCGTCGGCACAGGTGTTGGCGGCAGCGTAGGTGCGGGTGACGGAGTCAGCACAGGGGTTGGCGACGGCGTGGACGCAAGGGGCATCACAGGGGGTGGCGGCGGCGCTGGCATTACCACAACGGTAATTTCAGCCCTGTCACTTCGAACGAATCCGTCTTTCTCTGCATATACCTCAAAAGTCCCGATCTGGCTAATGGATATCGCTACTGTTCCATCAGGGCCGGTCAAATAATCCTGCTGAGAATGCACCGTCGCCGCTTCAAGAGGAACCCACGTCTCCGCAGTGTCGTCATAATAGGTTACAGTGGCTATGAACTCCTGATTTACAAAAATACTCTGTACATTCAAGGATATCCTTAGTGGGAGTTCGCTCCAGGTGCTGCTTGTGTAGAATAGAATTTCCAGATGAGGAGGAGCTGGAGGAGTTGTTTCATTCAATACGAAGTCTGCCATTCCCACTTGAGCGTATTCATAGCCCACCCTGTACAGCCACCAAGGGCCAATATCCCAATCGCCCTCGCCATCTACTGACGTAACGGCCAGCCCCCACCCGAAATCCCTCACCACATACGGAAAACCACCGGCCAGTGAAGCCCTGTCAAGGGCCCCGAGTACAGTCGGGTCAGCCAGATAGTGCAGACCACCCTGGTCATCTGATACAGCCGAGTCGATAACGGTAACGTCACCGCTCCAGAAAGTCGTATCCTGCCCCTCCACCCTCACATAGACTGAAACCGCTTCCTCCTGCTGCTGAACGCTCACCGGATAAGGCTGACCCAGAAGCGCCGGTATGGCAAAGGAGGTCATCCATGCCACATTCAACGGTGTGGCCACCTGCCAGTTGAATGAACCGTCGGGATTCTGAAATGACAGCAGGTCATCTACAGGGTCGGTGCCATTTCCGGTTCGCCAGCCGGCACCGGTTGGGTCCTGACCGGCTGATACAATAGCAGCGATACCCCAGGAATCCGTGCCGGAATTGGTTGCTCCCCAGGAATCGAAGCCTCCGTTATCCATCTGCATCGACTTCATGTAGGAAAGACCATTCTGGACACCTGTGGATGCCTGTGGCTCACCAGCCGCGATAAGCGCCATTATTGCCGCCGCGGTGTCATCGACATCGCTATCAGCGCCCACCCCCCAGCTCCAACCACCATCGCTGTTCTGATTAGCCTTGATAAAGACCACTGTGTTTGTGACAATCTCCGAGTCCGGATTTTTCCCGGCTGCGATAAGCGCCATCAGTCCCCAGAAGTCGTCGTTTAGCAGACCTGTATCGCCTATCTGCGTACCATCGTAAGCCTCCTCTATCAGGCCCACGAAATCCACACCACCGAAACCGGTCGGCTCCTCTCCTGAGGCTACTACAGCCAGTACCATCCGGGCATAATCAGCCACTGCGGTAGCGGTCCCTGCGTTCGATGCGAGGTAGTCAACTATGGAAGCTCCACCGCCAAAAGCCCAGTTGTGCGGGTCCTCTCCCGCAGCGGCTATAGCAATGGTCGCCCAGCCCGATACCGCGAAATCACTTATGCTACCATCCGCAGCCTGTTGTCCACGTAAATAGTCCAGCGCATTGGCCACCCCGGCATCTGCCGTCTGCAAGGGATACGGCGCATATGCCAGCGCGGCCGGCGCTATCATGGCAAGCAACAGGACCGCGCATACCAGCAACATGCTAACTACAGTGATTGATCTGACTTTATTTGACACTTCTAGCCTCCCTGTTTCATCTCAATTTCTATCCCTATGGCTCATCTATCAAGCCTATCTTGTCAGCCCTCTCGTATTGATAAACAAATCTATATTTATGGATTTATTTACTATATTGTGGATTATACAACGGATTTATAGCACTGTCAATACTAAAATCCGTGTTCTATATAAAAATCGTGGCGCTTCCCACGGCAGAAGTAGATAAAGAAATCAGCGTGGGGGACTTACTCTTACCCACACGCCGATTTGAGGTTCAACAGGATTTGGCTCCGCTAAATGCCTGAATGCACGCTAAGTCTTTCGCCCATCCAGTATCTCATACTCGATGCCTTTCTCCTCCAGCATCCTCAGCAAAGCCGAGGTGTCATCATCCACACATACCACCGTCGGCGATATGCCGCTTCGCGCTGCCTCGACAGTCGCCTCCCTCACGCCGTACAGAGAAGTAGGTTCGACGCCTATCTTTCTAAGCGCAACCAGAGCCTCTATACCTATAGCACCAACCATCTGTTTGCCCTTGATAACCTTCTTCAACCTGTTGAAATCAGCCTGACCCGATCCCCCTTTTTGGATACCCGGTACTCTCAGAACAGTTACCCTCCCTATATTAAGCGGCACTATTCCATCGATGTTCGATACGCCCACGTCCTCACCTTTCTTTGCGTCGGAGACAGCTACTCCAACGGCCCCGGTATTAAGCTCACCAGTGGCAAACAGCAGTCCGTCACGCATTAGAAGGCCAACCTTCTGTCCCTCAGATATATCGCAGTCCGCTACCGCAGCAGATACCGATATGCCGGCTATCGCCTTTTGCACAGTATCGGAATAACCCTGCCATTCCCTGAGCCCCATAAGCAACCAGCCTACGCCCTCTCTGGTAACCCTATACTTCGATCTACCCTCTGATACCAGCCAACCGTCTTTCACCAGATCCCTCACATAATCTGAGGCAGCCTGAGGGCTGAGGTTGAGCCTCTCGGCGATGTCCCTCTGCCGTACATCGGGCTGGCTCGCCGCTACTTCCACTAAAATCTGGAACTTCGTGACCAGGTTTATACTTCGCAGTAGCTTTGTCATGTCAAACTCCCATCCAGACTGAATAGTCAGCGATTAGTGTAAGCCATTTAGAATAAAATATAAAGATCATTGCCAAACCAATGCCTATCCTGGTAGATAAGGTAAAAATCTGCTCAGAGAATTCACCGTCCAAATATTGACAATTCCCCTGGTCTAATCTAGTATTCTAGCAGGGCTAAAGTTACCAGCGCACATTATAGCGAGCGTATATTGCCTACGTTGTTTAAAAAGCAAATGACCCCTTTTTTTATCACTGACTTTATTACATCCTCAACCACGCCTTCCATTCCAGGTATTTCCCGGTCACACAGTTACCATTTACTAGAGGTGAACTTTGCCTAGATTCTCGATAATGCCCAGGGAACCGAAGTTCTTCGACCTCTTTGAGAAGAGCGCAGCCAATGTAGCGAAAGCCTCCAGGGAGTTCGCTGATTTCCTGGAAAACTATTCCAATATACCACTCAAAGTAGCTCGAATCACCGAGCTTGAACATGAAGGCGACGCCATCACCCATCAGATTATGGAACAACTGCACCGCACCTTCGTGACACCACTTGACCGGGAGGACATCGCCCTCCTCACTGAGAGGCTGGACGACATGATGGACTTCATCGAGGATGCTGCCATTGCTATGCTTCTCTACCGTATCGAGCAACCGACAACCAGAGCACGCGAGATGGCAGCCGTCCTGGTTGCCATGACCAGTGAACTGGTCGTAGCACTGCCTCGCCTTCGCAACCGCTCGAGAATGAGAGAGATACTTGGGCACTGTGTCGAGATCAACCGCCTGGAGAACGAAGCCGATGCTATACTGCGCCATGCTCTGGCTGAGTTATTCGATGACACACCAATCGCCGATGTCATCAAGTGGCGGGAAATTTACGAGCACCTCGAAACCGCTGTAGATAAGGGAGAAGACGTAGCAAACGTCCTCGAGGGCGTGGTGCTCAAGCATGGATGATTCCCTCTTTCTGCTGGTACTAATAATTATAGCTGCTCTTGGTTTCGGTTTCTCTAACGGCCTGAATGACGCTGCCAATGCCATAGCTACAGTTATCGGCAGCCGCGTTCTATCCCCCCGCAAAGCCATCATCATGGCAGCTGTCTTCAACCTCGCGGGAACCCTCAGCGGTGCGTTACTGGGTGCCTACGTCGCCAAGACAATCGGCAAAGGGATCGTCATGCCCGAAGCCCTTTCCCTTTGCACGATAGTTGCCGGGGTCGTTGCGGCTGTAATCTGGGTACTTGCTGCCACCTACTACGGGATGCCAATGAGTGTATCTCATTCCCTGGTGGCAGGTCTGCTGGGAGCAGGTATAGCCGCAGCGGGTACCAATGCCATCGTCTGGGGCACCTTTAGTAAAGTGCTACTGGCAGTCCTCTTCGCCCCAATCTTAGGCTTTCTCGGCGGTTTCGGCCTCATGGTCATTATCATGTGGTTGTTTCGCCGAAGCGCCCCGGACACGGTAACTAGTATCTTCAGCAAAGTGCAGGTTGTTGCCGCTGCCTTCGTGGCCTACGCTCATGGCAAGAACGATGGTCAGATGCCGATAGGCATCATCGCACTGGGATTGATGATCTATTACGGCAAAGACCAGTTTGACATTCCACTTTGGGTGATATTTGCTTCCGCGGCATCCGTCGCCCTGGGCATTGCTTTAGGCGGCTGGCGGGTGATTCGAACTGTGGGCACAAAAATTACCACCCTCCGTCCTGTTCATGGCTCCGCGGCGGAGACTGCAGCAGCGGCAGTAATTGAAGCCGCGTCCAACCTTGGTATACCCGTAAGCACTACCCAATGCATAAGCGGTTCAGTAATGGGAGTTGGCGCCACTAAACGCCTCTCGGCGGTAAGATGGGGGGTAGCCCGTAACATTATGGCAACCTGGGTAATAACCTTCCCTATATGCATAGGCCTGGGCTGGCTCCTGGAAAAAGCCTTAGGGCTCTTAGTCTAGAATCGAGGATACCGGGTGAGGTCTTTTTAAAGCTTCACCATCTTAACAGTGTATATATCAGGGATAGCCAGAAGCTGCTGTCGCACCTCTTCGTTGACTTCCCTATCCAGAGCAAGCACCATCAGCGCCCGGCCCCGGGGTTCGAGCCTTCCTACCTGCATAGAGCTAATATTGATATCAGCATTACCCGATACTGTGCCAAACGCACCAATGAGGCCGGGACGGTCGAGGTGGTCGCTAAACAGCCAGTAACCGCCTGTAGGCACAATATCGATCCAGTAGTTATCGACGCGTACGATATGTGTCCCCCCTCTCATCAGCGTGCCCGCCACCGCTGTCGTGCCCGCGTCAGTGGTAACCTCAACAGAGATTAGATTGGGGTAGTTCTCACACGTAGTCGCTTTCTGCTCGACGACCTTCAGCCCCCGTTTCTGGGCAATAACACCGGCGTTAACCAGGTTGACACGCTCTTCAGTGACCGACTCCAGGAGACCACCCAACACCGCCGCCTTGAGAGCGGCGGTGTCGTATTCGGCAATTTCGCCCTCACACTTAATCACAATGCTATTCGTATGCCCGTCTGCAAGCTGAGCACACAATCTCCCTACATCGGAGGCTACAGGTAAAAAAGGAGCCAATATAGAGGCTGTTTCCGGAGGCATCAAGGGAACGTTGACCGCGTTGCGCGCAGGACGCCCTTTGAGCACAGCCAGAATCTGCTCCGCAACATCTATCGCCACAGTCGTCTGTGCTTCAGAGGTCGAAGCTCCCAGGTGAGGGGTCGCTATTACCTTATCACTTTTGAGCAAGATATTATCGCAAGCCGGTTCCTCCGTAAAAACGTCCAATGCAGCACCGGCCACCCTTCCCTCCTCGATAGCCTGATATAGTGCCTCTTCGTCGATTATCCCACCCCTGGCAGTATTGACGAACATCACCGTGGGCTTGACCAGAGCCAACTCTTTGCTTCCGACAATCCCTCTCGTCGTATCGGTTAGCGGGACGTGAATCGTGATGAAGTCGGACCGCTTCAGAAGTTCGTCGCGGGAAACAAGCTCAACACCCAGTTGCTCGGCACGATCACTGGAAACGAATGGATCGTACGCGATGAGCTTCATCTCAAGCCCCTTGACCATCCTTGCAACCTCGTTACCAACACGACCCAGCCCGATGATACCCAGAGTCTTATTGCGTAACTCGGTGCCGATGAACTCTTTTCTCGTCCACTCGCCCGATTTCATCCTATAACAAGCTTGGGGAACACGGCGGGCCATCGCCAGTAATAGCGTAATAGTATGTTCGGCAGTTGCTATGACGTTTCCCTCCGGAGCGTTGACCACCACGATCCCCTGCCTGGTCGCCGCATCAAGATCAATATTGTCCACACCCACTCCGGCACGACCGATTGCCTGAAGATTACGCCCTGCGTTGATAATCTCGGCTGTTACTCTAGTGTCACTACGAACTACAAGAGCGTCATAATCACAGATAACGTGTGCCAATTCATCGGGCTTTAGCCCCACCTTGACATCCACCGTCGCTTCAGACCTCAGGAACTCTATCCCCTCTTCAGCAATGCGGTCCGCGACCAGGATTCTAAACTCCATATTGTAAACCTCAGATTAGGAACTAGGCGGGGACACTGTAACCCAGCTTAGGCAAAGCCAGACGCAACTGCGTAATTACATCATCGACATCGTTTTCAGATACGAAGCCTAGATGTCCGACGCGGAATATTTTGCCCGCCAAGCTAGCCTGCCCCCCGGCGAGAGTAATGCCGTGCTCTTCCTTAACAGTCTGCACCAGCTTCTTAGAGTCAATCCCTTCAGGTGATTTCACAGCGGTGACAGTATTTGACGCACAGCTTTCATCGGCGAACAGCGACAGTCCCATCGACTTGACACCATCCCTGGTACGCTGCCCCAAACGCGCATGTCTGGCGAAGATATTTTGCAGTCCCTCTTTTTCCAGCATCGCCAGTGCGACCTCAAGAGCGTAGAAAATCGAAACCGCCGGGGTCCAGGGGGTTTGATCTTTCTCCAGGTATTCCTTAGCCGCAGTGAAATCCCAGTAAAAGCGCGGCATCTTCGCTTCAGCATGTGCCTTCCAGGCACGCTCGTTAACGCTGACGAACGCCAGACCGGGAGGCACCATCCAGCCTTTCTGTGAGCCGGTGGCTACCACATCACATCCCCAGGCATCGACCTGCAAATCAATGCAGCCGAGACTGCTGATGGCGTCCACTATCAATAGCTTATCGAACTTTCTCACCACGGCTCCGATGGCCTCCAGGTCGCTGGTTACACCCGTGGAGGTCTCGTTGTGAGTGACCAGCACAGCCTTAATCTTTGGATCGGCATCGAGAGCCTGCTTCGCAGCGTCAGGGTCAATGGCCTGTCCCCAATCGAACTTCACCCGGGTAACCTCTGCTCCGAAACGCTCGGCGATGTTTGCAAACCTATCGCCGAAAACGCCGTTGGATAGTGACAGCACCTTGTCCCCGGGAGACAGGGTATTGACAATAGACGCCTCCATAGCCCCAGTGCCTGAGCAGGTGAGTATATACACATCGCCATTCGTTTGAAAGGCTTGCTTAAGCTTCGACGTTATCTGCTGGATCAGCTCCGCAAACTCTTTCCCACGATGGTTGATCATCTGTTTACTCATCGCTTGAAGAACATCCTCCGGACATGGGGTAGGCCCTGGAATACGCAGACTCACAGACTTCCTCCTCACAAAACTGTTTTAAATATAACCTAAGCGGTGAAAGCGGTCAAGCAAGCAACGTTGCATGGAGCCATCCCTTCTGCTAGAATCTACACCAAGTGGAGTTTATAATGATCAACTCCCCGGTCCTTGTACTGAACCAGAACTACGAGCCGCTCAATGTCTGCCGGGCGCGGCGGGCGGTCGTCATGCTCTGGAGAGGCAAGGCCGAAGTACTGGAGAATAACTCGGATGTTATTCACAGCACTACCACGGCGATACGCGTGCCCTCGGTAATCCGCCTTGCTTACTTCATCAAGCGCCCGCGCATGCAGCGGAGATTGAGCCGACGAGAGATTTTCATCCGGGACAATCACACCTGTCAATACTGCGGGCGCGAGACCAGGGAACTCACCATAGACCACGTTATCCCGCGCTTCCTCGGAGGTGGACATGCCTGGGATAATCTGGTAAGCGCATGCAAGGCCTGTAACCAGCGCAAGGCGGGGCGTCCGCCTGAAAAAGCAGGGATGAAACTCATGCACAAGCCGACCGCACCGCCCTCCGGCCCCTACTATCTGATGTATCAATGCCCCGAAGCCCATCCGGAATGGCAAAAATACATCGAAAACTGGTAGCTATTGTTAATTTTAAAACCCTGCCGAGCTTGACAACACCCCTCAGCTTGATATAATTATTAATGCCTATCGACCCTCCGGGGCGGTAAGGGATACCTGTTCTTTTATAAACCAGTCGCTTGGATCGGGCACGACCGAGACGGCAAAAAATCGAACATCGAGTTTGTTGCTGATTAAGCCTTCTTGGGTATGCCCGGGAAGGCTTTTTTAGTTGATAGAGATGAGCAACGGCAACACCAACGGCCCTAAGACAAAGGTCGGCTTCATCGGGGCAGGGATAGTGGGCACCGCTCTCGCGGTGAGGCTGAGTCAAAAGGGCTATCCGGTGATAGCGGTTGCCAGCCGCAGTAAATCATCTGCCGACAGGCTGGCGGAAAACGTACCCAACTGCACTCCATACGATACGAAACAGGCAGCCGCCGACGTCTCCGATATCGTCTTCATCACTACACCGGATGACGCCATTCCCCAGGTTGCCGCCGAGCTCAAGTGGCATCCGGGACAAAGCGTAGTCCATTGCAGTGGCGCTGATTCCGTGGGTTCCCTGGAACCGGCAAGGCTGGCCGGCGCACAGGTCGGCGGCTTTCACCCCTTGCAGACCTTCGCCAGCGTCGCCCATGCCATAGAGAATATCCCCGGCTCCACTTTCGCCATTGAGACCGAAGGTGAGCTGCTGGAAACATTGAAACAAATGGCTGCAGACCTGGAAGGGAACTGGGTCAAGCTGGGTGCAGAAGACAAGGTGCTCTACCACACCGCGGCGGTTATAGCCTGCAACTACCTGGTAACGCTGGTGAAAACGGCTACCGATCTCTGGAAGGTCTTCGGCGTATCCACCCCCGAAGCCACCCGCGCTCTGATGCCGCTTCTGCGCGGCACCCTGAACAATATCGAAAATGTCGGACTGCCCAACTGCCTCACAGGCCCCATAGCCCGCGGGGACCTGGGGACCATAACGAAGCACCTCTCAGCCCTGGAGAAATCGGCCCCCGCCCTGCTATCCACCTACCGCGAGCTCGGGATGCAAACGGTCCCCATAGCACTGGACAAGGGTAAAATCGATGCCGAAAGAGCCGAGGAGTCGAGAAAGCTACTGAGCAGGACAGATGGGACGAAGGAGGGATAAGTCGAACGGGAAAACCGCGCACCCTTCACAATCCATATTTGCTTTGTTTACCGAGCCCGGATAGAGCCCGTTAAAAGAGAGCTGCAACCGATAAAGAATCATGTAAAGGGGAAGTCATGAGAACGATGCTTAAAGGCAAGATACACCGCGCTACTGTCACCGAGGCCAACATCCAGTACGAAGGAAGCATCACTATCGACAAGGACCTCATGGAAGCCGCAGACATTCTGCCCTTCGAGCAGGTCCACGTCCTGGATATTGACAACGGCTCTCGCCTCGAGACCTATGTCATAGAGGGGGAGCGCGGCTCCGGCGTGATCTGTATCAACGGCGCCGCCGCCAGGCTGGTCTCAGCGGGAGACAAGGTCATCATCATCTCCTACCAGACTGTTTCCGAAGCCGATGCGGTCAACCTGATCCCCAAGATGGTCTACGTTGACTCACGGAACGCCATTGTGGAGAAACGTCAGGAAATTTACTCGGCGTCGTAATCAACAGCGTCCCAATTCCTGTCAGGACGGAGAAGCCGTTGCCACAATAGTGACAGCGCTGCTTGATTTCAGCAATAATCAGGGGAGGTAGACGATGAGGGTCAGCATTACTCAAATAAGAGAGATGAAGCAGAAGGGCGAGAGAATCGCCATGCTTACCGCCTATGACTATGCCACCGCCAAGCTCATTGACGAGGCGGGAATACCGCTGATACTGGTCGGGGACAGCCTGGGGATGGTGATTCTGGGCTATGAATCTACCATCCCGGTGACCATGGACGAGATGATCCATCACACCAAGGCGGTGGTACGGGGGGCCACTAACGCTCTGGTAGTCGGCGACATGCCCTTCATGACCTACCAGGTCTCTTTCGACGACGCACTGCGCAACGCCGCCAGGTTCATCCAGGAAGGAGGAGCTCAGGCGGTCAAGCTCGAAGGCGGCGAGAATATGGCGGAAACCGTGAAACGAATCGTCTCCTGCGGTATCCCTGTGATGGGACATATCGGCCTCACCCCCCAATCGATAAACCAGCTCGGGGGATTCAAGGTAATGGGCAAAACCCCGGAAGCTGCGACCCGCCTGGTCAACGACGCCAGAGCCCTGGACGATGCCGGCGTCTTTGCCATCGTACTTGAGTGTGTGCCCGAGCCGCTGTCAAGGCTCATTACCGGGAAGGTCAATGTGCCTACCATCGGCATTGGCGCCGGTAAATACTGCGACGGCCAGGTGCAGGTAATCAGCGACCTTCTGGGGCTCTATACCGACTTCGTTCCCAAACATGCCAAGCAATACGTTAAATTGTTCGACAGCATCAAGAAAGCCACTACTGACTATATATCCGAGGTGCAAACAGGAACCTTCCCCACCGAAAAGCAGAGCTATGCCATGGACGAGAGCGTCATAGCTGAGATTGAGAAGTCCACGTAAAAGCATAAGACCGGCCTATGAAGGTACTTTACGAAATTGCGGAAATAAGAAAATGGCGGCGCAAGGCCAGCGGTTCCGTGGGCTTCGTGCCTACAATGGGATACCTGCACGAGGGACACATTGAACTGGTGCGCCGGGCGCGGGCCGAGAATAAGCACGTCGTTGTCAGCATCTTCGTAAACCCCACCCAGTTCGGCCCCCAGGATGATTACGCCACCTATCCCAGAGACCCCGAGCGAGACCAGTCCCTGCTCAAAGAAGAGAAGGTGGACGCAATCTTCCTGCCTGACGCCGATGAGATCTATCCTCCCCAATGCAGCACATGGGTCGATATGGACAAGGTCACCGGGCAGCTGGAGGGAGCTTTCCGCCCGGGTCACTTCCGCGGCGTGGCAACAGTAGTGGCCAAGCTGTTCAACATCGTTGAACCCACCAGGGCCTACTTCGGCCAGAAAGACGCCCAGCAACTGGTCGTAATTAAGAAAATGGTCTCAGACCTCAACATGAATATCGCGGTCGTCGAGGTGCCCACCGTAAGAGAGATGGACGGGCTGGCCATGAGCAGCCGCAACGTCCACCTCGACCCGGATGAGAGAGACTCGGCGGTGGTGCTCTACAAAGCGTTGATTACAGCCCTGAGTCTCTGGGAGAAGGGCGAGAGAAAAGCCGAACCAATCCGCAGGGAGATGACCGCGCTTATCCGGAGCGAGCCCAGGGCCACCATCGACTATGTAAGCGTTGCCGATGCCGAAACGCTTGAGGAGCTTGAGGAAATCGACCGCACCGCGCTGGTCTCCTTGGCGGTTAGAATAGGCAAGACCAGGCTTATTGACAATATAACGCTGTCAAGAAAACGAAGCCCGTTCACAGACAACGCAGTGAAATAATAGACTCCGGTCCCTATGGCCCGGATCGTATTGAGGGGGTGGTGGAGATTTGTCTCCCCCATCCCCTTTGTGGTAAACTGCTGATTTGGAAGGAGCCTCCCCCTTGAAAATCCTCCTCACCAACGACGACGGCATCGCCGCCCCCGGCCTTTGGGCGCTTGCCAGGGAACTCCGGAGTATAGCCGAAGTGGTAGTGGTCGCCCCCGACCGTGAGCAGAGCGGCGTTGGGACCTCGGTCACGCTGCACCAGCCGCTGCGGTTGAGGTCGGTGAAACCCCTCGTTGACGGGATTGAGACCTATGTCGTAGAGGGCACCCCCGCCGACAGCGTTATCATCGCCCTCAAGATGCTGCTTAAGGATAAAATAGACCTCGTTATCGCCGGTATCAACGAAGGTTCAAACCTGGGCACCGATGTCCTCATCTCGGGAACAGTGGGAGCCGCCTTCCAGGCTTACTTCCACGGGCTGCCTACCATCGCCGTCTCAGTGGCCTCCTTCGAAGATCTGCACTTCGAGGTCGCCAGCAGGATCTGCGCTATCATCGCCCGGCAGCTTGCCACCGGCAGGCTGCCCCGGAAATTCTTGCTCAACATCAACCTGCCCAACCTGCCCCTGGAACAGCTCACGGGCATAGAGATAACCGAGCTCGGCGAACGCAGCCACACCGACGCCGTCAAGAGAGGGGGCATCAAGGCAGGCCACGACGGCAAGAGAAGTTACTACTGGATAGAGCACAGCGAGCCCCAGGGCAAGGAGGAAAAGGGTACAGACGTTTGGGCGCTGAGGGAAAAGAAGATATCCATCACGCCCCTGCACAACGACCTGACCAGCCATGAGGACCTGGAGTCAATGCAGTGGGTGCGAGCCCTGCTGTCACGGGAGCTGCCGTCGAGTGGGCCGGGCGTATTGCGTCAAATAAAACTGTTACCGAACTGGGGTCGTTGCCTCAAATACATCGGTTACCGAAATACCTCCTTTTACCTTATTTGTTGATGCGGGGCGTTCAGCGAGTTTCCACAAATG
>Ga0180432_10001607_pt1 | contig 35543 bp, 31 predicted proteins | sample SS_ome_10_FD_132414 | JGI IMG/M metagenome (GOLD analysis project Ga0180432, IMG submission 132414) | Hypersaline lake sediment archaeal communities from the Salton Sea, California, USA - SS_1_MS_2 metaG | ecosystem: Environmental > Aquatic > Non-marine Saline and Alkaline > Hypersaline >... | reverse complement strand
ATGACATTCTCGGGCGGAATGCCGACCTGCCGGGTGATCAGAGCGCGGGCCTCGGCGACGAGTTGCTCAGGGATGCCGACGAGGTCGGTGCCGATGAGCGCGGCGCGGGTGTTTCCGTCAGCGAGGACCAATGCGCGGGCTGTGATCGGATCGTGGATCTCATTGGCGGGTCGATCCACGAAATGGCCCGCGAGATGGACGCCCAGCGGCGGCGTGATGTCAGCAATCTGAAATCCGGCCAGCAATGGATGTGCCTCCCGGGAGAGAGCTATCAGGCTTTGGGCAGGTCGAAGTCTATGTTGTCGAGGTTCTCGCCATTCTGGAGATTGGCCGCGCCCTGTTTGCCCTGGTAGCCGTATTTGAAGCCGGTGACTGTCTGAAGTCCGGTTCCAGTGCGCATACTATAGACCCCGGCCTGGTCGGTAAGGGTGCCCAGGAGTGACCATGCGAACCAGGAACCGTTGATGAGTGGGAAGCCGGCGTCGGCCGCGATTTCGGCGGCGCGGGCGGCAGTCGGCTGGACGCGGTGAGCTGCTGTCAGCTCGGTATAGACGAAAGCCTCGTCGAGTCCGCCTACACCTGTCCGGATGACCGAGCCGCTGACTCTCGCCGCTTCGGCAGAGGGGTCCGTAGCCAGGTAGAGGTCCTGGTTGATATTGTCATTGGGACGGTTGGCGGTGACAATGCGCGCATCGGCATAGTAGCCGGGCAAGACGGTTGTGACGAGCCATTGACCGGAGATGCAGGGGCCGAGAACATAGTTGCCGGCCGCGTCGGCGTATGCCATGACATAGGTGACGCCATCCGGAGGCGGAATGGCGATGGTACCTCCGCCATCCGCGGCCAGCATCTCGGCCCCGTTGAAGATAGCGACGACGAGGGTCCTTGGAACCGAAGCGTCAGTCCCGGTGGTCTGGCGCTGCACCTTACCCTTGATGGCGACACCCTCGATGGGATTGATGTCGCCGAGGGGGAGGGCGGTGTCGCCCGGGTTAATCTGTACCACCGTGTGGAAACCGGTGTGGTAATTGTTGTGTATGACGGATATGAGGTGGCTACCTGTGGGCAGTCCGCGGAGGTTGAGGTCGCCGCTGGTATTCGGACGCTCACCCAGACAGTAGCCGTCAAGGAAAGCCTGGTATTCCCACGGGTCCTCTTCAAATTCATCGAGGAGTCGGTCAATGTTGCCGACGACAGCCCCGGCGGCGAATAGCTGGAGGGCCAGCCCCAGTAGCGCCCCGCCACAGCCGGTAAGCAGTACGATGAAGATGATACCCGTCAGGCCACGGCCAAGTCTGGTCTTTGCTGGTGCTCGTGTCATATGTCATTCAGCTCCTGGATGGTTTGTCTGATGCAGATGCGCGCCGGCAACGGTGCTGGATTACTACGTGCCAGTCTCCGTATGCCGTAGTGTATTAGACAGCATACCCCCTGCGCAAGTCGCGGTCAATTCTGTGCCGGCGGCCGCGGGGATACTGGCAGCTTCAGCCAGTCGTCGAGGAAATCCATCACGGTGGTGCCCGGGTAGTCCGTGTGTTCGTCCGATATTTGGGCAGTGAGCTTGATCTTTTCATCCATGAGGTTGTAGCCCTCGGTGATACGACGGGCGGCGTCAGTTGCAGGTTCCATCGGGAAATCCGGCTCGTGACGCTGGTAGAGGCAAAGCGGCCGGGGCGAGAGCAGACATGCAAGGTCCTCGAAATCAGCGTAGGCAAGCAGACCGGCAGGGACCGTGCCTGCAAAGAGCTTTTGGATAGCGGCGCGCCGGTGTCGGTCAGCTATCAGAGGCAGCGCACGGTAGCGGCCAAGGTAGCCGCAGAGAGCGATGGCGTAGAATCCTGAGTGGAGTATGGCAGCATAAAGCGCAGCGGGAACTCCCCTGGCGATGCCGATGATGCCAATGCGGCGGCTCTGTACATCGGGCCTTTGAGCAAGCATGTCGCATGCGGCGATGAGGTCTGCGGCGTCGGCGGCGACTTCAGGCTTCCCGGCCCATTCGGAGATGTCGGAGGCGTAGTCTTCGCGGGGCCTCTCGCCGAAGCCACGGCGATCGAGGCAGCAGACGACGTATCCCGCTGCGGCTAGCCGGGCACCAGCGGCAGCCTCCGGATTGCCCTCGGCAAGTAGGCCGACCATCGCCTCCTTCGAGCTGTCGGCGTCATGACTCAACACGACAGCAGGCAGTGGCGTCTCGTTGTCGTGCGGTACGCAGAGATAAGCCGGCACGAGAATGCCGTCATCTGCGGGGAAGGCGACCTTCTGGATGCTGAAGTTGTGGGCATCCTGCCGGCCGAGGAGTTGGACCTCGATGGGCCGGCGCGTGTCCTGAAGGCCGAGCAGATCGGCGAGCTTTTCGCGTAGGAGTATCTGCCATTGGTGGGGATCGTCGCGCCAGTGTGCCAGCAGCGAGAACTCACCGACATGCTGTGTGGCCCACTGTCGCCACCATTCGTGTTCTGCGTAGGTCGGCCAAATGTCGAGCTTGTAGTCCATGTGCATCGGCTCCGAGGTGTTCGCAGCAGAACGGCAAGATAAGGTTTCGCCATTGAGGGGTCGTAACCCTTCTGGCGGAGAAGATGTCCAAGCGGGGGGACGCCCAATTTGCGCACCGGAGTGTGTCTGTGCAAACTCCACGCGACTGGGTACATATTATGTGGCATTACATGCGGCCACGGCATTGCCCGGTGGGGAGGTGAAGAGGGGACTCATCTGGAATCATACCGTGCTGAAGGCGAATGCTGAAGGTGAGAGGACGGTTGGGAATGCAGAAACTGGGAATCCTGACGATATTGATGCTTGTTGCGACAGTGAGTATCAGCGCGATGTCATATGGAACTACGGTGCAGGCGATCTGCAACGTGTCGGCGCAACTGGTAGTGCCTGCGACCGGTCAGGACATGCCGTTGAAAGTGTTCATCAGGGCCGGGACGAGGCCATGGCAGCCGGCAGAGTATCAACTGGATGGCGAGCGGATCGTGTTCCACCTCAAGCCCGGAGAGCTGGGCGGGTCGGAGATCATGCTGCTGATCAATCCACCGCCGGGCCTGAATATTGATGACGACAATCCGCCGGCGCTCACCGGGCTGAAGGTTGATGGCAAGCCTCTGAAGGCGGAGGCACACGTGCATCTGGGGGCTTCGAACAAGGCTCCGGGGACTATTCTGATTGGTGTGGCGGATGAGGACAATGCCCTGGACCTGACGTCAGTCAGGGCACATTTCGACGGGACCCGCATGGCGGAGGGGGCGGTGACCGTCGACTCCAGCGACCCGAGGAAAGCGACGATCAAGCTGGACATGGGGAATATCGAGTACGGTAGTCACAAGGCAGTCATCAGCATGGCCGACGCCTCGCCGCAGGCGAATGAGGTGAAGGTGGTGGTGGCGTTTGACCATGTTGATATGACGAATGTACTGCTGAAATCGGTGGCTGATATCAAGATGAGAACCGACAGCGCGTTCGCGGGCTATGAAATGCTCGATGCGCTCAATGACGGGATCAAGAGAGTGCCCGGTGCGCACTGCCGGAATGATGTTTCGTGGGCCTCGGCGGAAGTGCCCGGCGAGCACTGGCTCGAAGTGACACTGCCGCAGCCGAAGAAGCTGAAGGAAGTGACGATTTATTGGGCGTCCTACGGCGGGTCAGACCACACCAGCCAGAAGCTGGCGGTGCAAGTGCCGGCTGAAAGTGGATGGCGGACAATAGCCCAGTCACCGGAAGATGGGCATCCGCCGCATGAGTCCACGACGCTGCGGTTTGCGCCGCTCGAGGTGAGCAAGTTCCGGGTGCTACAGGCCAACCACGGCGGCCCAACTAGCCGCCCGGATATCATGTGGGTGGTCGAAATAGAGGCACGCTGAGTAATGCGCAAGCCTGGGAGGCAAGACGAGTGCAGAGACTGAAGCGATGGATTGGCGGCCGGCTGGTGGGAGTGATGGTCATAGCCGCTATGCTGTCAGGGGGGTACAGTACGGCGACTCTGGGAGCAGACCAACCGCTGCGGATTTACCGGATGACTGCTGGCGGTGCCTGGATACCTGTAGAGGTGGAGCAGGAAGGCAATGCGGTGATACTGCGCGTCGGGGGGGACAAGCCGGGAGAGAGAAGGGCACAATTCCTTTTTAATCCGCCCGCCGGAATAGATGTCAATGACAGCAGAGCCCCGATGCTGCTGGGGGTGAAGGTTGACGGGAAGGCGCTGCCGGCAGTAGCGGCACAGCAACTGGAGACTTCACCGGAAGCGCCGAGGACTATCACGTTTGGCGTGGCCGACGGGGAGAATCCGCTGGACTTGCGGTCTCTGTGTGTGAGGCTGGATGGCGCGCGGGTACAAGACGATAAGCTGCATATTGAGGCAGTCAGCGACCGGCAGGTGCGAGTAGATGTGGCGACCGGGGAGGTCGGATACGGCAAGCATACGGTGGAGCTGTGTGCATCCGACCTCGCACCGGCGCCCAATCTTCTGGTGGTTTCGGTGAGCTTCGACGTCTTCCGTTTCGTCGAGTTCGACCCGGACAAGAAGGGCACGAACCTGGCGGCGGCGACGGAGACGAAGATGGTGGCGGACAGCGCTTTTCCGGGCTGGGAATCGCTGGACGCCCTCAATGACGGTGTCCGCTACATCGTCGGACCGGGCACGCTGAATGACGTTTCCTGGGCGTCGGCGGAGGTGCCTACACCACACTGGGTGGAAATCACCTTCCCGCGTCCGGCGACTATCCGTGAGGTCGCCATCTACTGGGCGACGTTCAGGGAGGTCTGTCACCGGGCGCGGCAGGTGGCAGTCCAGATAGAGAAGGGCGACGAATGGGTGACGGTTGAGGCTGTGCGCTCCGAGGGCAAGGACCAAGAATGCCTGACGGTGCTGGAGTTCGCGCCTGTGGAGGTGCGCAAGCTCCGCGTCTATCAGCCGGCAGGAGCGGGTTGCGATGAGCGAGTTGACCTGATGTGGTTGGCTGAAATCGAGGTGCGGTGACAATGATTCTGATGAGGACAGATACACGTCGTCCGTGTGCGGATTGCATGATGCGGATGCTCAGATGCGCGGGTGTGCTGTTGCTGCTGGGGGCGGTGTGTGGAGGGGTGGTACACGGGGAGAGGATAATCAGGACGAGTAGCCACCTGCCCGCGCAGTTGGCGATCTCCGCAGCCGACCTGGGGCAGGATATCGTGGCATATCGGAAGGCCGGAGACGGCCCATGGTGCCCGGTGAATTTTCAGAAGCGCGATGGCACGATCGTTCTGGATATTGTTCCGGAAGTGTATGGGGCAAGCAAGGTGTATTTCCTGATGAATCCGCGCCAAGGCGTGGACCTCAGTGACCACAAGCCGCCGCTGCTGCTGGGGATGAAACTGGACGGTCGCGGGATCGCGGCCTTGATGAACCAGCACATCGGCGTGATACCGGAAGCGCCGGATGTAGTGACAATAGGAATCGCCGACCGCGAGAACGCGCTGGACCTCGATTCCGTAGAGGTCACGCTGAATGAGGAGGTCGTTGCCAGAGAACATGTGACCATTGCGCCAGTCAGCGAGCGGCAGGCGACTGTTAGTGTGCAACTCGGCGAGGTAATCGGCTATGGAAAGCACCGGCTGGCAGTCTCGGTCAGTGATCGCGCACCGCTGGGGAACCGGCTGACAGTGGCGTTGAGATTCGATACGTTTGATGCAACCAATTACGCGTTGGCGGCGCAGGGGACGACGCTGTCCGTGGATAGCTGCATGGCAAATTACGGGTCGCTGGTGGCGCTGAATGACGGAGTCCGCTATCCAGCGGCTCCGGGGCGTCTGAATGACGTGTCCTGGGCTTCCGAGGACAATACGTCGGATCACTGGATCGAGGTGGATTTCGGGCAACTGAGAAAAGTCAGCGAGGTGGTCGTGTATTGGACCTGGTACCGAGGCACCCCGTACCTTCCCAAGGAGAGTGAGGTACGCATTGAGGCGGGAGGGGAATGGGTGAAGCTGGATGCGAAGAGGATTGACGGGAAAGGGGAGAACTGCATCAGCACCTTCAGGTTCAGGCCGATCGAGGTGCAGAAGCTACGGGTGTATCAACTTGCCGGTGAGGGGGCCAATGCAGCACCGGGATATATGTGGGTGACGGAATTGGTAGTGCGGTAGTGCGAGCTCGCGGTCTGCGGGGGCATTATGGCCCGCGCTCCGGTGGGGGTGTTGTGGTGCCGGTGGGTTGGTGATACAATGGGGCGACCTGCGAATAGAAGAGCTCGCTCAAACAGGTGCAACAGAAGAGCGTAACCACCGCATCCGCCATGCCGGCTACCCGTCAGGTGCGTTCCAGGGGCCGTAGCAGGATGTCGGGACAACGGCAGTGAACCTCCAGCGTTGATGTGATTCAGGGAGCACGTAAGGGAATGGGCAAGCGAGATCGCTCCTGGGTGGAAATAGACCTGGGCGCTATTGTGCATAACTTCCACCAGATTCAGCGCCATGTCGGTAGCCATACAACAGTGATGACAGTCGTCAAGGCCGACGCATACGGGCATGGCGCAGTGCCGGTTGCAAAGGCTCTCGAGGCGGCGGGTGCGGGCTTTTTCGGGATGGCGACAGCAGATGAGGCGCTGGAGTTGCGGGATGCCGGTGTGCCGGGTATGATCCTGGTTCTGGGTTGCACTGCGCCCCGGCAGGCGGCCGAGCTAATCGCGGCAGAGGTGACGCCCAGCATCCACAGCGTGGAGCACGCGGAGGCGTTCTCAGCAGCGGCAGGTGATAGCAACCTCGCGGTGCACATGAAGGTGGACAGTGGGATGTGCCGGATGGGGGTGCGACACGATGAGGTCGCGGAATTGTGCGAGCGGGTCAAGAGCCTCGGGAACCTGAGATGCGAGGGGATTTTTTCTCATTTTGCCAACGCCGGACGTGATGAGCAATTTTCGGCCACTCAGATGGAGGCATTCCGGGATGCGGTGCGCGTAGCGGAGAGTATCCTCGGGCCGTTCAAGTGGCAGCATACATGCGCAAGCGCGGCGACTATCTTGTATCACGATAAGCCTTTGAATATGGTGCGTCCGGGTATCGTGCTGTATGGTGCGGTGGAAGCTGTGTCGGCTGAGAGGCGACCGGCGATCAAACAGGCGATGAGTGTGAAGGCTCGACTGGCGCTGGTGAAGCGGCTGGAGCCGGGCGAGAAGATCGGGTATGGTTCGACCTATGAGGTGAAGCAGCGCCAGTACGTGGGTGTAGTGCCGATCGGCTACGGGGATGGTTACCGGCGCGGCCTGTCGAATAATGCCGATGTGATCATACGCGGGAAGCGGCGACCGGTGCTGGGGCGGGTGTCAATGGATGTAACTGTCGTGGCGATCGGCCCTGAGGCGGATTGTGCAATCGGCGATGAGGTCGTCCTGATGGGTCACCAGGGCGATGAAAGGATCACAGTACAGGAATTATCGCAGCGCGCTGAGACGATTCCCGAGGAGTTCTTCTCGTGCATAGGGAAGAGGTTGCCTCGAGTATATCAGGAGTAAGCTTTGAATGATAAAAAATGAGTTCGTGAGGGTCCAGGCACCGGCGACTACGGCGAACCTGGGCCCGGGATTCGATTGTCTGGGTATCGCGCTGGGGCTTCACAACACGGTAGAGCTACGTGTGTCGTCGGAGCCGCTGGTGGAGATAGTCGGCGAGGGCGTAGATACCCTGCCGCGGGATGAGACGAACCTGACGTACCGGGCGGCGCAACGGGTTGCCACTGAGGCCGGCTACGAGGGTCACTGGCACGTGCGGGAGGAGAACCGGATACCGCTGGCGCGGGGGCTTGGGAGCAGTTCGGCGGCCATTGTCGGAGGTATCGCTGCGGCTCAGGAGGCGCTCGGCTATGAAATGGATGCGCTCGACTCACTGGCTCTGGCGATCGAGCTGGAGGGACATCCGGACAACGTGGCGCCGGCCTTGTTGGGCGGCCTGACGGTTTGCTTTGAGCAGGCAGACGGTACCAAGGTGGCCTTGGGACTGGAAGCTCCGGCGGGGCTACTGGCAGTGGTGGCGATCCCCGACTTCGAGGTGAATACCCCGGCGGCGCGTGAGGTGCTGCCTGAGCGGGTGATGTTCGGCGATGCGGTGTTCAACACCGGGCAGGCGGCGGCAGTAGTGGCGATGCTTGCCAGTGGCCGCTATGAGGGCCTTGCGGATGCAATGCGAGATAGATTGCACCAGCCTTACCGCGCACACCTGATGACGGGGATGGATGAATTGATACGCGCGGCAATAGCTGCGGATGCAAGAGGTGCGGCGCTCAGTGGGTCCGGCCCGACCATTGTAGCACTCGCTGAAAAGGACAATTGTCAGCGGGTCGAAAAAGCAATGCTAGCGGCCGGACGTACCACGGGCTGCAAATGGATGTCGCGGATCCTAGCTCTAGACAATGTCGGCGTCCAAGTAGTGTAAACTGTACGGGAATTGCAGGAAGAGGTAGAGTTAATCGGCAAGAGAGGCCGGCAGCTACAGATTGATGGCTGTGATGGCTATTGGAGTGAAGCAAAATGGATAAAGAACTGACGTGTGCAGACATCACTGCGGCGGTCGAAGCTCTCAATGACAGCGGTCTCGAGTGGCTGCAAGAGATGATCAAGTTCGAAAGCATCCAGGGCAACGAGCAGGGTATGCAGGAGTATCTCCACCAGCTCATGGAGGACCTGGGCTTCTCGCCGGAGTATCGGGAGATTCCGGACAGCATCATGGATGACCCGGAGTACAGTCACGGCGAGAACGAACAGTCATATGAGGGGCGCTACAATATCGTTGATACCTGGGGCCGGGATGAGGGTCGCAGCGTGATCATTCAAGCGCACATGGATGTTGTGCCAGGTGCGGAATGGAAAGAGGCGTTCCAGCCGCGCTTCGACGGGACGCACGTACATGGGCGCGGTGCGACCGATGACAAGGGCCAGATAGTAATGATGCTGATGGCGCTGAAGGCGCTGAAGGATGTGGGGTTTGAGCCGGGCGGGCGGATCGAGACCCAGTTCGTGCTGGAGGAGGAAACAGGCGGCAACGGTGCGCTGGCCTTGATCCGACAGGGGTGTTCGGCGGATGCTGTGATCATCGGCGAGGGTACGCTGCTCAACGTCTTCCCGGCGAACCGTGGGGCGATCTGGTTCACGCTGACGACTACGGGGAAGTCGCTCCACATGGGGCGTCGTCGCGAGGGCGAGAACGCTATCGAGAAGATGATGGACGCGCTATATCAAATTCTGGAGTATGAAAAGGAACTGGTCGCGAGTAGCGCGAACTATCCGCTGTTCGAGCGGTATGAGGCGCCGGTGCAGGTGTGTATCGGCTCGATACGTGGTGGCTCGTGGCCCTCGATGGTGGCTGCTGACTGCGTGGTGGAGGGAGGCGTAGGCTTCCTGCCAAACACGACGATGGACCAGGTCAAGGAAGGGCTCGAGGCGGCAATCAACCGCAGTAATGATGAGTGGTTGAAGAGTCACTACAAGCTGGAGTATCTCAAGCTGCACAATGACGCATACGAGTGTGACCCGAATCACCCGCTGGTGCAAGGGCTCAACGCGGCGGCGATTGAGTGTGGGGCAGATTCAGAGGTGTACGGTTGGAATGTAAGTTGTGATGCGCGTCTGTATGCGAGGCTGGCCGGACTGACGACGATGGTCTTCGGCCCCGGTACGATCGCCGATGCCCACGCGGCAGGCGAGAAGGTGGAATGGGCGGAGGTAGTGCAGGCCACAAAGGCTTTGGCGCTGGCGCTGAGGCGCTGGTGCGAATAGTGTGGAGTGACAGCGGAATCGTCGGGGGGATGCTTTCCTGACATCTTGGAACATGTAACGGAGGAACTATAATGGCACAGTGTCGCGTAGGAGTGGTGGGAGTAGGTACGTTTGGGATTAATCATCTGCGCTGCTTCCGGCAGTTGGGTTACATCGGTGTGGCCGAGCTGGTGGCGGCAGCCGACATCAATGAGGACTTGGTGAATCAGCGCACGACGGAGGGGTTCGACTTCACCCCCTATACCAGCGTTGATGAGATGCTGGACAATGAGGAGTTGGATGCGATAACGATCGTAACTCCGGACCCTTTCCATAAGGAGGTTGCGCTGAAGGCGGCGGAGGCGGGGGTGCATATCCTGAGCGAGAAGCCGCTGGATGTCACCGTCGAGGGCTGCCAGGAGATGATTGACGCAGCCGAGGCCAACAACGTGCTGCTGATGGTGGATTTTCACAAGCGCTATGACGAGTATCATATCGCGATGAAACAGAAGCTGCAGTCGGGTGCGCTGGGGGAAATCGAGTACGGTTATTCGCACATGGAGGACCGCATCGAGGTTCCCAAGGACTGGTTCACCGGCTGGGCGCAGAACTCGTCGCCGGCGTGGTTCCTGGGCATTCACTTCTATGACCTGGCACGCTACCTGATGGAGACCGAGCCGACGCGGGTATGGGCCACCGGAGTGAAGAAGCGCCTGGTCGAGTTCGGCATTGACTCGTATGATTCGATTTCGGCGAAGGTCGAATTCGACAACGGGGCGACCGTAGCGTTCGACACCTGCTGGATCCTGCCCTACGAGTTCGAGGCGATAGTGAATCAGGGCATCCGGCTGGTGGGGACCACCGGTCTTTTGGAGTGTGACAGCCAGGATCGCGGCACGATCACCTGCTGCGAAAACGAGGGTATGATGACGCATAACCAGAGCTTCCTGCGGCAGCGATATGACAAGCAGGGCCGGGAAATCTGGGAAGGCTATGGAATGGACTCGATTGCCGACTTCGCGCATAACGTGAATCTGCTGCTCGAGGGCGGGAGCATTGAGGACATCGGCGACTACCCGAGCGGCTACGACGGGCTCCAGGCGACGAAGCTGGCAGCAGGTGTGCATAAGAGCCTCGAGACGAAGGGCATCGTGGAGTTGTAATCTCCGCGTAAGGGAGATAAGTGCCATGAGCAGATATGTGGGACTGGTAGTGGTTGTATGCGTGGTCGCGGTGCTGGCGGCGAACGCAGGATATGCAGATAACGCCGCCTCGGGCTACAGGAATGTGGTGAGTAAGAGCTACTTCGTCCCGGCGATGATGATCCCCGGGTATGATACGTGGGGGCAGCGTGCGGGCTGGCTGCCGCAGATGAATGGGTCGCATCCGAAGCCATATAACGGGACGCTGGCTGACAGGGACAAGCAGGACCCGGCCAATATCCCCGGCGTGTATCAGAAGCGCTCGGCTGAGATCGTGATATTCTCCTCCAAGCGGCGGAAGTAATCAGCCGGGAAGCTGTGTGAGAAGCGAGAGCCACAGGCACAGAGGTGACTGTGAGGATACCAGGGCTGCGGGCTATGTCTGCCCGCGGCTCATTCGACAGGATGTGAGATTAATGCCGAAGATAGTGACGGAACTGCCTGGACCCAAAGCCGTCGAGTACCTCGCCAAGTCGCGGGCCTTTGAGCCCCAGTCCATGAGCGATCAGGTTCCGCTGGTGTGGGAGAAGGCCGAGGGCTGCGTTATCACGGATGTAGATGGGAATGAGTTCCTCGACTGGAGCAGTGGGGTGCTGGTGACCAATGTCGGGCACTGTCACCCATACTATGTCGAGGAGATCAAGGACCAGGCCGAGAAGCTGTTCAACTGCTACGACTTCCTGACCACGGCGCGGGCTGACCTGGCAGAGAAGCTGGTAGAGATTTCGCCGGATCATCTGGAGAAGGCGTTCCTGGTGACTACCGGCAGTGATGCGACCGAGGCGGCAATCCGGATGGCGCGGCGGGCCCATGAGGGCTTTGAGATACTCGCCTTTCACGGCTCGTTCCATGGGCGCACGTATGGTGCGGCCTCTGCGGGCGGCTCGCGCGGCGTCAAGATGGGCTTCGGCCCGATGACCCCGGGGTTCCTGCATACCCCGTTCCCGTACTGCTACCGCTGCCCGTTCGGGCTGAGTTGCGAGACCTGCGGGTACAAGTGTTTGGAATACATTGACTGGACGGTCGAGCGGGAGAGCTGCGGCGAGTTGTGTGCAGTCATCACCGAGTCGTACCAGGGCGGTGCGGGCTCGATCATTCCGCCGCCGGGATGGTATGAGAAGCTGGATGCGTGGATCAAGAGCAATGGCCTGTACCTGATATTCGATGAGGTGCAGTCATCCTTCGGTCGGACCGGCAAGATGTTCTGCATGGAGCACTGGGACATCAAGCCCGACCTGGTCACGCTGGGCAAGGGCCTGGGCAGTGGCGTTCCCTGCTCGGCGGTGCTGGGCACCTCCGAGATCATGGATGTGCTGCCGCCGGGGAGCATGGGCTCGACCAATGGCGGCAATCCGCTCTCCTCAAGGGCGGCGCTGGCGGCCATACGAATCATCGAGGAAGAGAAGCTGGTAGACAACGCGGCGGCGATGGGCGCCATCTTCCAGGAGCGCTTCGAGGCCGTGGCGGCCAAGTACGAGCAACTCGGAGACATTCGCGGGATGGGCCTGGTATTCGGCCTCGAGATGATCACGGACGCGAAGTCGAAGCAGCCGAACCCGCCGCTTTGCCGCCGGATAGTGGATGAGGCCTATCAGCGCGGGCTGTGCATCATCGCGCCGATTGGCATGTTTGGCAATGTGATCCGCGTCGCGCCGCCGCTGGTAATCAACGCAGCGCAGGTGCATGAGACAATGGACATCTTCGAGGCGGCAGTCGCAGCAGCCGTGAAAGCCGAATAGACACGCCCCGATAGAGCAAACGCAGTGCGAAGGGCGGCGCAAACTGGGCGGCGCCCAGTTTGCGTGTCGGAGTTTGCTTCGCAAACTCCACGGCACAGAGGCGGCCACAGGTTAGCGGCGAAGTGAAGAGACCATGGGCTGCAGAATCGTGAACTACGAGCCTGGGATGGACGAGCGGCTGGCGCAACTGCTGAATATCGGCTGGCAGCAGATGCGGCCCGTGCATCCCCGCGATGACAAATGGCCCACGGTCACCCCCGAGGTGGTGGCGCTCTGGCGCGAGCAGGGACGCCTCAGTGAGGCCGGGACCTTCATCGCCCAGGACGAAGACGGGACGCCGGCGGCGGTCTTCTCGGTCAGCGCCGGGGACGCTGAAGAGGGCACGCTGCACCTGTTCCGGACCAGCCCCGATTCCGCAGGCAGGCAGATCGCCGCAGAGACGCTGGCCGCCGCCGAGGAGTACCTCCGCGAATCCGGCATGAAGACCGTGGTCACCGAACGTGTCGACTCGCGAGGCGAGCAGCGGGTGGAGTTCCTGCGGCAGGAGGGCTACTATGATCCGGACCCGGGAAACCGGAGCATGACTATGCTGCTACAGCCGGCGGGCCACAAGCTACGGGAAGTTGCGCTCCGCGATGAGCGCTGTCGGCTGGTGACTTGGCGGGATGAGTATCTCGGCGAGTGGCTGCACATCAGGAATACGGTATTCGGCGGCGCGATGAATGAGGATGACTTTGAGCGGGCCTTTCTTAGCGGCGAGAGTTTCGACCCGGCGGGATGGTTCTTTGCGAAGCATGGTGATGAACTCGTCGGGATAACCTGTGGGCTGGTAGTACGGAATGACGATGGCAGCGCGCGCGGAGGCTATCTGACAGCGGTAGCAGTGCTTGATGAATACCATGGTAGGGGCCTTGGTCGAGCACTGGTGACAGCGAGCCTCAACTACCTCGTCGAGCGCGAAATCAGCCCTATTGCGCTGAATACCGAGCCGTTCCGGAAGGCGGCTTTGGCGCTGTACGCGAATCTGGGCTTCGTAATGACCAACTACAACCTGCGGCTGCGGAAGGAATTGTGAGTAGTGCAGACAGGCTATACGCAACGGCGGGGCGCGGGATTTGAGAGGAGGCAATCGTGGGCGAGATCGTGAGGTATCGTCCGGAGATGGATGAGCGGCTGGCTGACCTTCTGAATATCGGCTGGGCGGGATTGCGCGGCTTTCCGCAGCTCTATGTCCGAGCTGACAAATGGCCGGTGGTGGATGCCGAGGTGCTGGCCAAGTGGCGGGAGCAAGGTCGGCTGAGTGAGGCCGGGACGTTCGTTGCCGAACATGACGAGGACAACCTGGGCGGAGTGTTTTCAGCCAGCGCGGGTGATGAGCAGACCGGAACGCTGCATTTCTGGTGCGTCAATGCCCACTACCGGGGCAACCGCTATGCGCCTCGGCTGATGGCAGCGATGGAGGATTACCTGCGCGAGTGCGGCATGACAGCGGTAGTCACCGAGCCGATGGATTCGCGCTGTCCGGCACGCAACCGCTTCATGCAACTCAAGGGCTACAGCGTGTCCGAGCCGGAGAGGGAAACCGTCATGATGGTGCTCCAGCCGGAGGGGCGGCGGCTGCGGGAAGTGGTGCTGCCCGATGAGAGCTACCAGCTGCTGACCTGGCGCGATGATTTGCTGGACGACTGGGTGCGCGTGGCAGATAGTATTTTCGAGTGGGAGGTCAATGAGAGTTCATTCGTGGATGCCTTCGCGAGTCGTGATGACTTCGATCCGGAGGGCTGGTTCATACTGCAGCATGAAGGCAAGGCGGCGGGTATCGCCGGTGCGATGGCCTGCTACGAGCAGGATGGCACGCTGCGTGGCGGCAGTATCGAATGGGTGGCGGTGCTGGAGGAGTACCGTGGCAAGCACCTGGGCCGCGCGCTGATGACTGCGGCGCTCAACTACTTCGTGGAGCGCGACATCACGCCGGTCACTCTCAACACGCAGCTATACCGCGAGGCTGCTGTGGCCCTGTATCGCGATCTTGGCTTCGAGATCGGGGCGCACCTGCACAGGTACCGCAAGCAGCTCGACGCGGACTCGTAGCCGCTCCTATTGGGCGATCACCGGATTGGACAGTGTACCGATTTCGGATATCTCGACCTCGACCGTATCGCCCGGCTGCAAAGCTGTGTCAGTGACTGCCCCGACACCGGACGGTGTGCCGGTGGCGATGATGTCGCCGGGATGAAGGGTCATGATCTGTGAGATAAACGCGATGACCTGAGGGATGCTGAATATCATCAGACCCGTCGAAGTCTCCTGGCGGGTCTCTCCATTGACGCGGGTCTGGAGTTGCAGATCGTGCGGGTCGGCGATGAAGCCCGCCGGCACAACACACGGCCCCAGCGGCAGGCTGTTATCAAACCACTTGCCATTAAGCCAGTCGAAAAACCTGTCCCAGTCCTGGTCTTCGGGCCGCTCCCAGACGCGCAGCCGGCGTTCGGAGATGTCATTGCAGCAGGCATAGCCGCCGACATAATCCAGCGCCTCTTCGGGCTCGACCTCGCGGCAGGTTCGGCCGATGATCACGGCAAGCTCGCCCTCGTAGTCAGGGAGTCGAGATTGCGAAGTGATCAGGATCGGGTCGCCATCGCCGCACAGTGTATTGTTCGTGGGCTTCATGAAGACACGGGGGGTCTGGATGGTGCGCTTGCTGCCACCCTCCTTGAGATGGGAATCGTAGTTGGTGGCCAGACAGAGCACCTTGCCGCCGGCGCCTACGGGAGCGTGCAGCTTGATAGCGCTGCGATCGTAGCGCATATCGGCGGGGGCATTCTCAGCATCGGCGGCTATGTCTGCGGCCCAGTCCAGTGCCTCGTCACAGCCCATCCCGCTCAGGAGCGGGATCACCTCGAAGCCACAGTCCGGGCAGATAGGAGCATCGGCGGCGGCGCTGAGTAATTGCAGGTCTATGACCCGACCGGCGCTGAGGGCTCCGATGCGGATGTCATGCGGGCGCTCTTTGGTGCTGAAGCGGACGAGTTTGAGGCTCATTGATGGTCTCTCCTGAAGGTTTGTCTCCCACGCTATTTGTAGGAGCCGAAGCGATGTGCGGCGCGTGTCAGAGCGATGAAGTTCTGGGGCCTGCACGATGGATGAATCGAGTTCGATGAGCAGATGATATAACCCCCGCCAGGGCCGGCGACCTCGATCGTCTCCTCGACGCTGGTCTCGACCTCCGCTTCAGTGCCATAGACGAGAAGCTCGCGGCAATCAATGTTCCCCAGCACGCAAGCCTTCCCCGTCAGATGCCGCTTGACCTCGGCGATGTCCATGCACTGCGGCTGGACGGGATGGAAGCCGTCGAAGCCGATCTCGATGAGGTCGTCGAGAATGGGCCACATATTGCCATCGGAGTGCTTGATGATCTTGAGACCGCGTTCGTGGCAGTGCTGAACGATCTCGGCCTGATAAGGCTTGATAAACTCGCGATAGTGCCTGGGTGACATCATCAGCGTCTCTTCACCGGCGAGATCCCCGGGCATGATTATGACATCCACTCCGAGGTCGGCGGTCATGTCCACGGCGGCGAGGTAGTAGTCGGTGGCGATGCGCTTGATGCCGTGGACGAGGCGCGGCGAAGTGGCGTACTCCATGAGCAATGGTTCCATGCCGCCGCGCAGTCGCCACGATATCTTGTAGGGGTCCGGTATCTGGACGACATGCGCACGGTCGGAGCCCAGGCGTTTGATGATATGGATAATCTGGGCGAAGTCCTCCTCATCCAGCATCGCCGCCATGTCGAAGCCCTCGAGGTCGGCCTCGGACCTAATAGGGCCTTCGAGTGGATACGGCTCGCCGAAGTCGGAGAGCTTGTGGAGAGTGCCGAACTTGTCGCGAGCGGTCTTCTCGCCTCCGGGCACCAGTCCGACGGCGATGCCGAAGGAGCTGCCGTCGAGGTCAAGCTGCTCGACGATATCACAGTACATGGCGATGACATCCTCGCCCTCCTGCCCGGTGAGGTCCTGCCTGGTTTCGACGGCGGCAGTGTCGGGATTGAGCAGGCCGTGAACCCTGACGATCGAGGAGCCGTTCATGTACATCTCCCAGACGGGCACGCGGTCGGGTTGCTCGCAGTTGAGCGCAGTCAGAAAGCGTTCTCTGGAATTGATGGTGCTGACCCCCTTTGTCTGGTTGGGCGTGTACACAGCTCACGCCGGCACGTAAGGTCGGTAGCGGGGCTGATACTGCCAGTTTGCCACAGACCTGCTGCTGGCACTGGGGATATCGGTAGCTGCGATGCCTTCGGTGATGGCGGCCTGCATGACGGCAGCGGCGACCTGAGCGGCGGTCTCGCGAAGCCTGGCGAGGTGCGGGAGAAGTCGTCCGGCCTCCACGTCGCCGTCATCGAGCGCTCCATGAACGGCCCGCGCCGCAGCAACGAGCATGGCGTCGGTGATGGTGCGAGCGCGGCTGAGGTATGCGCCGGCGCCGAGGCCGGGGAAGACATAGACATTGTTGACCTGCGAAAAGTGGATGAGGCGGCCCTCGTACTCGAGCGGCTCAAACGGACTGCCGGTAGCGATGATGGCGCGCCCCTCAGTCCAGCGTACGACGTCATGCGGATGTGCCTCGACGTTGTCGGACGGGTTGGACAGTGGGAAAATGATGGGGCGCTGCTGATAGGTCCCCATCGCCTCAATGGTCCGCTGGTCGAATGCACCCGGATGCCCGGAGAGACCGATGAGACTCCCGGGCCGCAGGTGCTGGATGACTTCCAGGAGTGTAGTGCGCTGAGGAGTATAGTCCCATTCGCGGATCAGCTCGGGTTCCACGGCGACCTGGCGTTTATACTCAGGCAGGTCGGCACGGTCGGCGACGATGAGGCCCTGGGAGTCGAAAGTGAAGACGCGGTTGCGGGCCTCCTGAGCAGATATGCCCCGGGTCTGGAGCGCGGCGATGAGGCCGGCAGCGACGCCGACACCTGCAGCTCCGGCACCGACGATGCAGATGGTCTCGTCCGTGAGATCCCGGCCGGCGATGTGCAGAGCGCTGATCAGGGCGGCCTGGACGACGGCGGCGGTCCCCTGGATGTCATCATTGAATGAGGGCAACTCGTCACGATAGCGGATCAGAGTGTCGAAGGCGCGGGCCCGACTCAAGTCCTCCCACTGCAGGACGGCCCGGGGACACTGCCGCTTGACGGCGCTGACAAACTGGTGAATGAACTCCTCGTAGCGGTCATCTTTAAGCCTGGGTTTGCGCAGGCCGATGTAGAGTGGGTCATCGAGGAGTTGCTCGTTGCCGGTGCCAACGTCGAGTGATATCGGCAGGCAGCTTGCCGGCTGGAAACCGCCGGCGGCGACGTAGAGAGCCAACTTGCCGATGGGGATTGCAATGCCGCCGACGCCCTGGTCACCAATCCCGAGGATGCCCTCATTGTCAGTAACTACGATGATGCCGACTTCACCTTCGGGGGTCGAGCGGAGTATTTCGTCGGCGTGATTGATGTTGTCGGGGCTGATGTAGAGGCCCCGGGAGGAGCGGAAGATGTGGCTGAAATGGCGGACGGCTTCGGCCACCGTCGGGGTATAGACAATCGGGGTCATCTCGGCCATATAGCGGAGCAGTACGGCGTGGAAAAGCGTCTCATTGCGATCTTGGAGGAGACGCAAGTAGATGTATTTATCAAGGGCACTTTTCTCGGAGCGGAAGTTCTCGATGACGCGCAGCATCTGCGATTCGAGAGTCGTGACTGCCGGCGGCAGCAGCCCGCTGAGGCCAAGCTGCTCGCGTTCGACGAGTGTGAAGGCGCTGCCCTTGTTGAGGGTCGGATTGCGCAGCAGCTCTACTCCGCGTTGCGTGACGGGAATGCTATTTTCCTGCACAGACATTCTCCCGAATGATGAGGTGGCAAAAGGGCCGAATGCGAGTGGATTTCTCAGCCGGCAAGCATCGTATCACAGGCCTTCGGGCAAGTCAATTTCGGGGCTGGCACGGAGACGAAAGGGGTGCCTGGCAGAAGTGGGGGAAATTGATGGAGGATTCAACGCGGCCACAGAGAAATGTAGTGGGAAGTCAGTGCGTGCGGGACTGTGTAGTTGACCGGGACTGCTCCTGCTGGGGTCAGTCGGCGGAGGTGCAGTTTCCGTACGAGTATTCTATAAGGGCGTAGCGCCCAACGGAGGCAATGAGATGACTGAGTCATGGCGGCAACTATTCGATGTGGGCCTGGTCCACTTCATGGCGTTCCCGGAAGGGGATCCGGTAGAGCAGGTGCGGTTCCTGGCTGAGGACGACTTTTTCGATGTCGTCGAGATCAAGCCGTATGAGCCGGAAGTGATGGAGCAGATCAAATCCATCTGTGCCCAAGGCGGCATGTCGGTAGGTATCGCGGCCCAGCCGGCCCTGCTCGGCGGCAAGCTGTCACTGAATGACCTGGACGAGGCCGGTCGAGCAGCGGCGATCGCTTCGGTAAAGGGGGCCATTGACGCCGCCTACATGATGGAGGCGAGACTGGCGGTATGCCTAAGCGGCCCGATGCCTGAGAACGAGAACGATTTGCCGGCGGCAATGGACGCAATGGTTGACTCCTGTGTGCAGCTCTGCGGCTATGCCCAGGAGAAGGCTGGCGACTACTGTGTGACCTTGTCGGTTGAGCAGTTCGATGACACGACCGATAAGAAGTGTCTGATCGGTCCGGCAGATTTGACCGTCGAGCTGGCTGAGAAAGTGAAGGAGCAGGTTGACAACTTCGGCATCACCGCGGACCTGTCGCACCTGCCGATGCTGCCGGGAAGCCAATTCGAGATTCTGTCGGCTCTCGCCCCGCACATCGTGCATATGCACGCAGGCAACTGTGTGAGCGCGGATGAGAGTTTCAACCTCTACGGTGACCTGCACCCGCGTTTCGGCTACCCGAATAGCGACACGGATGTGCCGGAACTGGTCGAGTTCATCAAGGACCTCATCCGCATCGGGTACTTTGAAAAGGAAGTGCCGACTGATAAGCCGATCCTGACGTTCGAAGTCAAGCCCTATGACGGGGATACCTCTGAGCTCATCGTGGCGCACACGAAGCGGTCCTTCAAGCGGGCGTGGGCACAGGTCTGAGCGCGGCTCAGGATGGCAACAGGCAGGGATGTGTGATGAAGATTGTCCTGGCGCCGGATTCCTTCAAGGGATCACTGACAGCCGCACAGGTCTGTGCGGCGATGGAAGAAGGCATCCGGCGTTTCCTGCCGGATGCCGAGATTATCTCAGCGCCGATGGCGGACGGCGGGGAAGGTACCGTGCAGTCGCTGGTGGATGCCACCGGCGGCGACTTCGTGACCGAGACTGTAAGCGGGCCGCTGGGCGAGCCGGTGGAGGCGCGCTACGGGATCCTGGGCGACGAGAACACGGCGATCATCGAGATGGCCGCGGCCTCGGGTCTGCCACTAGTGCCTGAGCATAAGCGAAATCCAGCTAAGACGACCACCTACGGCACCGGGGAACTCATCAACTCGGCCTTGGAGCACGGCTGCAGCAGCATGATCGTGGGTATCGGTGGTAGCGCCACGACTGATGCCGGAGCCGGTATGGCCCAGGCACTGGGAGTACGGCTGCTCGACGAAGCCGGAGATGAGCTGGCCCGCGGGTGCAATGGCGCAGGTCTGGCGGATCTGGCACAGATTGATGTCAGCGGCCTCGATCACCGCGTCGGGCGGACTGCCTTCCGCGTGGCCTGTGATGTGGACAATCCGCTCTACGGAGAGCGCGGTGCGGCATACGTCTATGGCCCGCAAAAGGGCGCTGATGCGGCGATGGTCAAGGAACTTGACGCAGCGCTGCGCAGATTCGCCGAAATCGTCGAACGAGATCTCAGCGTGGATGTCTCCCGGATACCCGGAGGCGGAGCTGCGGGAGGCCTCGGTGCCGGTCTTGTCGCATTCTGTGGAGCCAGGCTCGAACCGGGAGTGGATATCGTGCTGGAGGCGATAGGCCTGGCGGAGAAAGCGGCCGGTGCTGAACTGCTCATCACCGGAGAGGGCGCCATCAACTATCAGACGGCTTTCGGCAAAGCACCGAGCGGGGCGGTCCGGGTCGCCAAGCAGGAGGTCGGCTGCTCTAACATGGTCATTGCCGGAGCCGTGGACCTGGCGGCCAACCGGCTGCATGAGCAGGGCTTCGGGCCGCTGTTTTCCATCTGCAACACACCGCTGTCGCTGGCGGAGGCGATGGAGCCGGAGATGGCGCGGAAGCTGGTAGCTCTGGCGGCGGAGGAGGCCGTGCGCTGCTTCTGTCTGCGGGACTGAACGGCCAGGAGGGGTTGCGCTGCGACCGGCGAAGTGGCTAGCGCGCATCATTGATCTGTGGCAAGATGAGGAAGGAGAAAGGGCAATCGCGACAGGCAGGTGCCTGTCGTCCATGCCCTCCATTCGTAGAGGACAGGTAGCCGCCGATGCAGATTCCATCAACGCGGAAGTTTATGCCCTCCATTCGTGGAGGACAGGCTGCCAGCCTGGCAATGCCGTTCATCCGCAGAAGCGCTCCTTGCGCCGCCGTTACTTTTTGGGGGACACGGCCCCGCACCGCGCTCTGCCAAAAGCAGGATATGCAATGAAAGAAAAGAGGCGACATCATGCACGTAGGAATATTGACTGCGCCGTTCGCACGTGATGATCTGGAAACGGTGGTGAAATTCGCATCAGAAGCTGGGTTCAGCGCCCTGGAGATTGCCTGCCGACCCGGTACGGTGCATCTGAATGTGGATAGTTATGACGCGGCAGAGGTCACCGACACGGTGGCGGCGGCCGGTCTGGAAATATCCAGCCTGGCTTGCTATGTGAACATCACCGCCAGTGACCCGGCCGAGCGGCAAAAGAACCGGGACGCGCTCAAAAAGGCCCTCGAGGCTTGCGTGGCGATGGAGGTTGATACGCTGTGCTGCATCGCCGGACTGCCGCCGGAGGGCAAGAGCCGCGAGCAGACTATCACCGAAGACGCCGGACCGTTTTTCAATGAGCTCTGCCGCGATGCGGCTACCGACGGCGTCAATATAGCCATGGAGAACTGGTTCGCCACCAATATCCAGCACCTCGCCCAATGGGACCAAATCTTCGAGGTGTGCCCGGCGACCAATTTCGGCCTCAACTACGATCCCAGTCATCTCGTCTGGATGGGCATTGACTATCTCTACGCGGTGGAGAAGTTCGCCTCCCGCATCTTCCATACCCATGCCAAGGATACCGAGATCCGCCGGCACGTGCTGCGTTACAAGGGCAACCAGGATACGAGCCACTTCCGCTACGTCATCCCCGGTTATGGTGTCATTGATTGGGGCGAATACATAGCACGGTTGCGAGACAACGGCTACAACGGCGTGCTAAGCATCGAGCATGAGGACCGCGCGTTCGGCCGCGAAGAGGGCTTCGTCAAGGGCCTGCGGCATCTGCAACAGTTTTGTTAGCATATCAGTACGCGTGATTATGTTACTTCGAGTTGGAATGAGCATATGGGCTGCAGTGTGTCGTGATGTGTGGCTTTCCCCTCACCGGTAGCGGGGAAGCAGTTTATTCCCGCAATAGCCTCTGGTTGGAAGCTGATAGCGGAGCAAGAGTCGTAGTGGAAATCTGACCCATCCACTAGCCGCTGAATCTATAGATGAGAAGGCGATAACATGGCCAAGACACCCGTATTCTGGGGACTCGACGTTGAGGATGCCAACAACCCTGAGTCGGATGATGCGCTGCTGCGCCTCTGCCGGATCCACAGCGATGTCGGCATCCCGCTCAATCTGTTCTTTGCCGGTCAGAAGGCGCGTTTCATCCGCCGGAATTGCCGCGATGACGTGGTGGCCGCGCTCAAGGGGCACGACATCTGCTACCACGGTAACTATTGGTTTGACTACCCGGAGCCGGCACTCGTTTATGGAGCCGATGATGACTGGGATACGGCTCTGGCAAAGGCGCTACGCTACGAGATTCCCGGTCTGAACGAAGTCGCAGAGGTGACAGGCCAGTTCCCCAGCGCCTACGTCCAACACCAGACGAATCACAGCCCGGTGACGCAGTATGCCGTGCGGCAGGGAGGGGTGCTGGTCAACAACGGCGGCTTCGGCGACCAGATGCCGCACAACGCATGGGTGATGGACACGCTATTTGTGGGCCGGGCCAGTCGTGTGGTCAGCCCGCAGGGCAACTGGAGCCACGCGTGGGACCCGCTGCATCCGGAGCGCAAGAAGCCGCCCGTCAATCCCGATGAGGAACTCCGTAACTTCCAGGAAAACTTCGACCGCCAACTCGCCCTGGGCTTCGACCATGTCAATATCACCGGCCATCCCACCTGCTGGGTATGCTCCGAATGGTGGGGCTGGTACGAGTTCTCTCTGCCCTTCCGCCTGAGTGAAGGCTTTCGTCCCGTCGGGCCCTTCACCCATGACCGGCAGTGGCGGCCGGCAGCCAAGCGCTCTGCCGCCGACATCGAAGCCCATTTCGAATGGACGCGCCGGGCCGCCGAATGGCTGGCCTCACGCAATGACATCGAGTGTCTCAGCCTAAAGGAGTATCATGAGCGTCATGCCGAGCCTCAGGGGCAGTGGATCAGCATGGCGGAGGTGCGCGAGATGTGCCGGGAGCTGACCCGGAACTTCGATGCGCTGAAGATCGCTGACACCACGATGTCAACTGCCGATGCCCTGTTCATGCTGGCCACACTGGGCGAGTATGTGATGCTGCACAACCGGCTGCCTGAGCGGCTGCAGATCCGGCGCACGCTGGGGCCTGTCGAGGCGGTGCCTGAACTCAGCGGGGCGGTGAAGTACCTACGTGCCGACTACTTGATCGCCGCGCGTTCCGTGTATGCCTACATAATGGCTCATGACCGGGTGCCGTCTACCATTCGGGCCCACTCCGTTGACGCAGGCCCCGGCGAGGTGCTGATGGCACTCGCGCAGGCGTTCGCTGAGGATGAGTTGCCTGAGGAAGTCACCGTAGAGGCGACCGGCGGCTTGCCGAAATGCAGCGAATTCCCGATCTTCCAAAACGCCAGAGCCAGCTCGACTAATGCGCCGCCGTTCTATGACGACAGCCGGATTGCGATGCTGTGCAAGCTGCAATCGTGGAGCTACCGGCCGCTGGTAAAGAATGTGTGATGGCGGCCATGCTGGTACCGTCCCGGCGCCTTGCTCTCGCCGGTAGGTGAAGCTATACTGTGCGTGGATGCCACAATAACACTACCTCAGATACGAAAATGGAGTTGACTGAGAATGCCTAATCTGATCATGCACTGCAACTATTTTGAGCGGGGTTACCCGGTCGAGACGACGTTTGACAAGGCCGTCGAACATGGCTATGACGGCGTTGAAATGCGGGGCCGACCGCGCGATGAAGCCATGTCCACCGACGATTACCTCGACCTGGTCGCAAAGGAGAAACAGCGCACCGGTATCGAAGTCGTGCTCGCCATCCACGGCGCCTTCATGACCGCCGATGCCGAGGAGCGGGCGTCACAACTGGAGCACTGGAGCCATGTGCTGAAGCGCGGCCTCGACATGGGTGTGACTACATGCAATGCGATGAGCGGGGGGATCACGTCTGATGATGCCGGTCCCCGCGAGTATGACAAGACCGGCTCCGGCGCGGCTACCGACGATCACTGGAAATGGGCCGCCGAGGCATACCAGGCTCTCGGTGCGATTGCCGATGCAGGCGGCGCCCGGCTCGCCTTCGAGACGCATATGGGGTTGCTGACCGACATCGCCGCACCGACTAAGAAGCTGCTGGATATGATTGATTCGCCCGCCGTCGGCGCCAACATTGACATGGGCAATATCGTCCTGCACCCGAACGGGGAAACACTCGAGGAGGCGCTAGGGATCCTGGAGGGTAAGATCTACTACACGCACCTGAAGAACGTCTATCTGGTGCCCGGCGGGGGCTGGATCTGCTGCCATATCTCCGACGGGGTGATTGACAACTACAAGTTCGTGGCGATACTCAAGGGGCAAGGCTACGACGGGCCGATCGGTCTGGAAGCGCCGCGCCAGGGCGACCGCAACCACTTCGCCCGCGTTGACCGCGAATACATCACCGGCGTCTGCGCAGACCTGGGCTGGGAGTGACGCGCGACCTAAGAGCAGTATCCGACTTGCCAACATCAGATGGGCGTCCCGGTCAAAGGGGCGCCCATTTGCTTGAGCCGCGGCGGGAAGCGGGGCGGTGCCGGAATGCTTCCGCGTCATCGGCAAGAGCGGTCTCGCAATGATAGACGAGCGGGAGAAGCTGAGGTGAAGGATAACGCAAACAACTCCTGGAGCTGGCAATCCGGAACTCGAGGAAAGAAGACCGGTCATCTGGACCTGTACAAGCAAGCACTAGATGGTCATGTCGGGACATATTCTGCCTCCGCTTCGGCCGGGACCTCGTCACGGAAACACTTCCTCACGAAGCGAGCGGTGTTGAAGTTCACCTTGCGGCCTAGCAGCTCGGCCAGCTCTATCTCCATCCCGACGAATCTGATCAGGCCCGGTGTCTCTGCCGGCTCGAACTCGACCAGCACATTCACGTCGCTGGCGGGGCCCAAGTCGTCGCGCAGCACCGACCCGAACAAGGAGAGCTTGCGGATGCGGTGCTTGCGACAGAAAGCGGCGATCTTTTCGCCATCCAACTCAATTCGTGCGCTCATCGGACGTTGTCCACTCGCGCTATTACAGCCCGCAATAGTGCTACTTGCGCTCGATGTACTCGACGCCGGGGAGGCCTTCGAAGTGGCTATCGCTGGTGACCAGCAGTGCATCCCACGACCGCGCCGTGGCATAAACAATGGCATCAGCCATTGGCAGCCCGTGTTGGAGGCTCAGTTCTGCTGCACACAAGGCGAGGCGGTCGTCTAGAGGCACGACCATACTGGTCTTCAGCCGTGCCGCGGCCCAATTCGCGCCCTGTTGTGACAGGTCCCGGCAGAGAACCTTGTACACCTCATAGAGCACGACGGTAGGAACTACCAGGTCGGGGCCCGCCAAATAGGCTTCGTAGTGATCGGCCAATGGGCTGTCTTTGAAATACTCCAACCAGCCGCAGGAGTCCACTATGGTCAAAACCGGTCCTCCTCATCGCGATAGTCCTCGGTGTTGATACCCTTCGCGAAGCCCCGCAGTTCATCCAGTGACGGCACCGGCACCAGGGTGATGCTCTCGCCCTTCACCAGCACCATCAGCTTCTGGCCGGGCTTGATGCGGACTTGCTCCCGAACCGATTTCGGTATCACTATCTGGTACTTAGACGACACCGTTGTCATGTCCGACATATCGCTCGCCTCCGGTAAGACGCTAGTGCAATTGATAGCAGCCTTATCCTACCCAATTCTGCCAAATGTCAATCTATTCACTTCGATGACATGTGTGTCTTACGCTTCCTGCGTATCGAAAAGCAGACGCGGCGTCAGTTCTCGTCATTCCCCTGCTTGATACTCCCTGCGAGGCGGGGGATTGCGGGATTGGTGCTGACGCGACGGGTCGGCAGCGCCACCTCAGCGCCGACTTGCGCCGCGATATCGGTGACATCCAGGCAGCACTGATCCATCGAGATGCGTCCGACGATGGGTACTGCCTGGTCGGCGATCATGGCGCACCCTGCGCGGTCGGTTCGCCCGCGATTTGCCCTGCGGCGGCGCATGTACTCGGCAGCGACGTACCTGAGGTTGCGCATCAGCGAGGTGGGCGCGAGGCCAAGACCATCAGCGAGGCCGACGGGCACGGTGGCGATGCGGCTGTCTCGGCGCGTGATGAATTCGCCGCCATAGCCGACCGGCGAGCCCGATGGCAACGTCTGGATAGCGACGATATGACTGCGGAGTTCGAAGGTTTTGCGGAGCTTCATCGTGCCCTGTGGAGCTTCCGACGGCTTCTGCCCGTACAGCAGCGTACCGATGCGCACCATGTCAAAATGAGCTTCCGAGGCCTGGAGGAAGAGAGCGCTGGCCGCGCAGTGGAGGTCTATCCCGGCGGTGGCGGTCTCGCGTGCCGTCTGTGCGGCGAGTGTGGCAAATGCGCGGGCCGATGCGCCGGGCTTGAGGTCGTCTATGCCACCGAGCATGGTGCCCGATGCACCCGGGCCGAAATGAGTGTAGATGGCGGAGACATTGAGCCGAGGATGTACTTCAGCGCGGGCTAGGATCTCGGCGAGGGGATCATCTGAGCCAAGCCGCCCGAGACCCGTGTCCACATAGATCTGCACCTGGGCGTCTCGACCGACTCTCTCCGTCGCCTCGACATAGGCTTGTATCTCGTTCGAGGCGACGATCGTGCCTGTGAGTTGATGCTCGATGAGAGCCTCGAGCTCATCGGCGAGCGCGGGGAGGAAGACGAGTACCGGCAACTCGAGGCCTGCCTGACGGAGCCGGACTCCCTCGGCGACGGTACTCACACCAAGCCAGTCTGCGCCGGCCTCGGTGAAAGCGCCGGCGGCCAATTGCAGCCCATGACCGTAGGCATTGGCTTTGACTACCGCCATCAGGCGCACATTCTCAGCGAGGCGGGTGCGCACTGTCCGCAGGTTGTGACTGAGCGCGTCGAGATCCACTGCCACATAGGTTACCGGCTGCATCTGCTGATGCCTCGCTGCAGTCTGATGATATTGCCGAACATCATTATGCCTGCAATCGTCTAGATAATCAACAGCCTGCCGGTGATGAAGCGGAGGCCGTGCGCCAGGAGACTTCGCCTGCAGGTGCGGTTTCCCATGCAGTCTGCGCTACGTGCCGACAATCCGGATCGCACCCCCAAGTAGCCCGGATGGCGAATGTCGGGAAGCGCGTCTATTGACTGAAATCGCACTATGAGCAGCGCCAAGTGCAGGCTTATCTTATGAGTGCCACAAGTATTGCTCAGCTAGCGCAAGGTTGGCTCATGAGAAGGTTTGGGCAATTTGCACAGTTGGGTAAAGTCAACATAGAGATGCCGCGTCACGCAGATACAGTATTGCACGACATGCGTCATGCATCTCGCATCATAGCAACGCAATGGAAGGCACCCCAAATGCCCAAGAAAGTGCTCGTAGTGGACGATGATATGGCGATGGTGCGTGTGCTGGAGACGCACCTGGCGCAGGCAGGCTACGAAGTGACCACCGCCTGTGACGGCATTGAGGCCATGGAGCAGATCGGCAAGGCGCGACCTGATTTCATGCTTCTGGACATCGCAATGCCGCGGATGAATGGCTATCAGGTGCTGAGGAAAATGCAGTCAGACCCGCGCTACAAGGACATCGCGGTCATCATCCTCACCGCCAAAGCAGAGGCCGCCGACATGGATAGGGGCTGGCAGGCAGGGGTAGCCGCATATATCACCAAACCGATCAATGTGGACAATTTCGTCACGATGCTGAAACGGATGGAGCAGTTCATGGACGACGGTATCGGGCCGGCAGAGTCAATGCCAGGCAATGATTGACCCTGCAGTCAAGCTCGCCAACGGTTCAAGACAATGGGGCTGCAACTAGCAGTCCCATCTTATTTCAGCGCTTCATTCAGCCCCGCTCGACCCCGCTGAGCGAGCGAGGGACGATTACGCGAGGCGCTACAGGTTCCTGATCGTCTCCGGCGTCGGCTTTATCCCGGCGTCTGCAAGTGCCAGTACGCGCTTGACGAGAGTTATCAAATCGCTGACCACAACGGGCTTGGTGATGAATGTCGTAGCGCCGGACCTGAGGCTCTCATAACTATCGGCATCCTGTGCCTTGGCAGTCAGAATCACGACGGGGATGTCGCTCCAGCGCGGGTCGGAGCGCATTTGTGTCAACATTTCGTAGCCGTCCATAACCGGCATGATGATGTCCAGCACCACAATGTCCGGCTTATCCGCCTTGAGCTTATCAATTCCCTCGGCGCCATCGAGCGCCGTAATGACCTCATATCCGGCGCGCGAGAAGTTGATTTCCAACAGCCGCAGGATAGGTATCTCATCATCCACTACGAGTATCTTCTTGAGCATGGCGTCTTAGTCCCATTTCTCACATACATATTCAAGCGGCTGTACTGTTCTCTTCCGCAGTCCTGTTATACCCGTTTATTGTTCGTCTGTAACACAAACCGGCAATGATTGCGTCAATATTGAGCCACTCTTCGCCACTCGATTCTCTCGGTCTTGTAACGGTCTGCGCAGCGAAGCGGAAAAAAGGAGGTAGCTCACATCAGCCGGCGAATTTACCCGTCGCTATCACCCATCAGAACTACCAGGAGGTCGCAGCAAATGGCTGATGAAACGCGAGTGGCTTTTGTCGGTGCCGGTGGCATGGCCCGGTCGCACATGGGGAACCTAACTGATGTCGGCGGCGTGGATATTGTCGCAATCTGTGACGTTGCCGAGGACGTGGCGAACGAGGTGGCCGCCGAGCACGAGGCCACCGCCTACACCGATTACCGCAAGATGCTGGATGAGATCGAGGCCGACGCGGTGTATGTCGTCGTGCCGCCCGGCTACCATGAGGATGCCGAGGTCCTGGCCGTCCGCAAGGGCTGCCACCTCTTCGTCGAGAAGCCCGTCGTCCTCGACATGGATAAGGGCTACGAGATCGCCGAGGCGATAGACAAAGCCGGCGTGCTGTCATGCGTGGGCTATCAGCTTCGGCTCTTCGATGCGACGCAGCGGGCGCGTAAGTATCTCGCCACGCGCACTATCGGCATGGTCAGCTCGCACCGCTGGGGCGGATTCCCCGGAACCCCCTGGTGGCGCGTCATGGCGCGGTCCGGCGGCCAGCTTCACGAGCAGACCACGCACCAGGTGGACCTGATGCGCTACCTGGCCGGCGAGATCGTCGAGGTCCATGCGTACTACTCGCTGCGGGTGATGACCGATGTCGAAGGCCTCGATATCCCCGACTGCCAGGGCGTTATCCTCAAGTTCCACGATGGCGCTGTCGGCATGTGCGTGACCAGCCCGATGATGCGGCAGGGCGGCGGTCTCAGTGACCTCAAGTTCCTCGTCGAGGATCATATTCTCGAGTGGAATCTGGCGGGTAACATACTGCAGCCCGATGATGACGAGGAAGTAACCGCCGAGCCGGAAGAGGCCAAGACGATTGATGCGGCCTTCATGGCCGCGGTCCGCGCCGGTGACTCGGCGGCGATCCCGTGCTCATACCGCTCGGGCCTGCAGACGAGTGCGGTGTCTCTGGCCGCAAATGCCTCCGCCCGCACCGGCAAGCCCGTCGCAGTGCCGATGGTCTAGCCGGCTGCTTGCTGCGGAGCAGGGCGCTGGGTTGTCTTTGCTGTTTCCTCTCCCGATGAGGATGCTCCGCGTGGTTCCTGGAGATAGGGTGGATTGGTCAGACCTATGGGGCTGGTGGGTGCTATGGCGACCAGCCCCGGGCCAACTGCGGGTGAAGGATTACTGTCTTTCTCCTCCCGGCGGTGCTACTTTGCCATGGCGATGGGCATGAGCGCCTTCAGCCATTGTCTGACCCGCTGGCTGATGAACGGATAGGCGCGCGGTTTCGCCCAGAGGCGCTCGTGGGTGAAAGCCACGAAGGTCGGCCCTCGCTCCATGCGCTGCTGGACGGCCTCGACGAGCTCTTCAGTGGCTTCCCAGCCGTGCGCGACGCCGTGCTCGGCCAGCAGTAGCAGGATATCCGTCGCCTCGGACAGGTGGGTCAGGTACTCCGGCCGCTTTGCCACCAGCCCTGTGAGTAGCTCCGCCGCGCGGCGCAGCTTCTCCATTTCATACTCGCCCGCGATGCCCTCCCACCATTCATCCAGCAGCGTCAGGGCCTCGATGTACTCCTCACCGACGCCGATGAAATCCGCCAGTTGCTTCAGCGCGCGGTCGCGGCTGATGTCGGGGTAGAGCTGCCTGCGGAAAAACAGCCAGTCCTGGTGATACTGAGTAAATGGTGTGAGCCGGTATGCCAGCAGTCCGCAGCCAAGCTCACCGGCCCTGCTCACCGCCGTTTCGATGCGGTCGAACTTCGTCTGCGGCAGGACATTGTTCGTCTCATTGCCGCCTTCGGGGTCGAGGAAGAACGCGACGCTGAGCACATCGAGACCGTTGTTTCGCGCCACCCGGATGCTCGCTTCGTCCTGGTCGTACAACAGCGTCCAGTCGCCGGGAGTCATGCTCCCGAGGATGTCTTCGCGGATGCCGGGCGTCACAGGAAGCGGCGCCGACCCCTCGTCTCCGGCCATCCGCCATATCCACCAGGGGCAGTGGTGCATCTGGGCGCGCTCGCCGGCCAACTGCTCGTAGGTGCGCATCATGTCCAGCATCACCGGCGTATAGGGGACACATTCATCGCACACGCAGAGGCCCGGGTCGGCGTACCAGACGATGAAGCCGTCGGCGGCGGGGGTGAAGTAGTCCATCAGGTGGCCGGAGAATTCCAGTATCTGCTGCCTGCCGCGCTGCCAGCACATCTCGATGCCCGTGTAGCCGATTTCCTTAGCACGCTTGTCTGGGTGTGCCAGCCACACCGAGGGCGGCACACCGTTGCTCGCGAAGCCGACATGTGTCTCCAGGTTCAGCGTATGAGCATACTGCAGCGCCTGCTTGTACACCTCATACCGCCACTTGTTGCGGAATGTCTCCGGATAATCGGGGTGATAGTACTGCGTGGGCCAGATGAAAATTTTGAGCATATTTGCGCCTGCCGCCTGGATCAAGTCGAGGTACAGCTTCCATTCATCCAAGGTCCAGGTATCGGCGGTTAGATGCGTGAGCTTCCAGTCTATCGGGTGCAGGTACATGCAGCGGTACTTGAACGGAGTCTGCTCGGCGGCGAAATCCAGCACCATATTGTGATGGGTTTTCTTCTCATTTTCGCCGATGATGCGGAACCCGAATCTGGAATAGAGCGTTAGTGCCCGATGATTCGGCTTGTCCACACATAACCACAGCCCGGGCTTGCCATTGCAGCGCGCCTCGGCCACCAGCGCGGTCATGAGTACCGGCCCCAGCCCCTGGTCGTGGTACGTATCAATGATGCCACAGCCGACATGCGGGAATTCGTAGTCCGGCTTGTGGTCATAATAGAAGTACCCGACCAGCGGCCCGTCTGCGGTCTCGGCCATCGCTCCGAGTCGCACGGTGTCGGTCATATCGGAGGTCTCCACGATCATGCGGGCATGTTCGTCATCGAACGGGTGCGGGCAGAAATAGCGTCGCGTCAACTCGCCAAGACCTTCGAAGTAGCCCAGGACGCGGTCGTAGTCATCCCGCCGGAGGTGCCTGACTACCACCTTCCGCCCATCCCTCAAAGTATATTCAGTGGGTTGCATTCCGCCAATCAACCTCCTGCTATCTGGTAATCATTCCGGCGCAGGTGTGGTAGCACCACGTTCCGGCCATCGTGTAGAGTATATTTAGTAGGTTCCATTTCCCCGACCTGCCGACATCTCATCAGTGGCCCGGTAAAGGGAGTAGTTGCAATGCCAGTTTGAGGTCGGCGCCGCAGCGATGCTCACAGTGCCTGTCACCGCGACAGGAGCAGGTAGATGGCGCCGCAGCCGACCGCGCCGAACAGCCCCACCAGCCGCAGAACCGTGAAGCGGCAGCCGGAGCGGGGGATGCCAGTGGGAAGACGCCGTCCGGAGCCGCCGGTGAATTCCGTGGTCGAGCGGGAGGTCATGTTCACACTGAGGCGGCGCTCGCCGTCGTCTGCGCTGACCTCGACCTGGAGGACGGCCTGGCTGCCAGCGAGTTCCTGCAGTACTTCGGGGAGACTAGAGCCGGTTGCGTCCGCGCGGGTCTGGAGCAGCTTGACGAGTTGGGCAGCGAGTGCCCCGGCCGCGTCACGGGCCTGAGACGGAAGCTTCGCGGCCAAGGCGCCTTCGAGTACGGCCTCGACATTTTGCGCGGAGACCCCGCCAAATGCCCCGCTCAGTGCCTCATCGAGGTCGAGATTGATGGTGCCGACCGGTAACTGCTCGGCGAGACTCAACAGCTCGGCTGGCGGCTCGGACCGGGCCTCGGTGACGCGCTGTTCGGAGCACCGCTCGATGGTGGTGGTCGTGGCAGCAGCGGCTCTCAGGTCGGCTCCACAACGGGCACAGAAGCGGTCATAGCGCCCAACCGTGGCCCCGCATCTCGGGCAATGCTCCGTCTCTGCGTTCATCGCAAAACCCCACAACCAGCGGTCAAAGCCGTGTGTTCCAGCTGCACCGCCTGTACCTGTGTGACCTGCTCTGAGGGCATTGTCATACAACACCCGAGTGAGTAAATTCCCTGCTACCTGGCGACAGCGCGCCTGGATCGAGATACGCCCGCATATGCCTAATAATCCCCAGTCGGGGAGCATTTGCGGGAAGACACTGTTTATGGCAGCAGAGTATTCGATGAAGCGGAGGAAATGTCCTCCGTACCGAGGGCGGAGTGAAGGAGGAAATGGGCATCCCTCTGCCAGGCTCTGCGGGAGTCCCGGGGCTATGTAAGCACATCAAGGACATCCCAATTTCTACTGCCCGGTCGGGTCTATGGAGGCAACTAATCGGGATTGGCCGGCACTTCCGGAGGTGGGTTCGCGGTTGGGTGGAGGTTGGGGAACGGCAGATGACATGGACACGCCAACGACAAACCGCCGGCGCGGCACAGGTCTGTGCCCTAGAACGGCGGACGATGACAGGCAACGACGAGGGCGGGCTGGACGACCCGCCTCACGCGTTGATAGGATAGTTGGGGCTAAGAGTAAGCCGCCAGGGAGGCAGGCCCGCTATCAGCTCTCTTCGTCCTCCGGTGTGTCGAGGTCCACGGGGCCTGCGCTGTCGCTATCTCCCCTGTCCATGAGCATGCTCATCATCCGCTGTGCCCACTGACCATATTGGCTGTTCGGATCGGCTTCGAGTATCTTCTGGAGCTCTCTCTTTGCGGCGCCGTGATTACCGGTCTGCATGTGCATCTGGGCGATTGCCACGGAGCGAGGAGAGTCGTCAGCGGTGCGGGTGCGTGCAGTTTCGAGCCGACGGGCAGCTTCTTCAACGTCCTCAGGCATCATGACGTGGCTGGGCTGACCCTGGGCATAGAGGAAGATCAGATAGATAGATATGACCAGCAGGAGCGCTCCGGCGATGGACTTTATGAATTGTGGACCGATGAAGGCGTGGCCGACTTCAGCAGCGGCATTACTGGCCATTCGTCTCATGCGGTCACAACTGACCTCGGGGAGCGGATGAGGAGGGCTCAAGGGCTTGTCCATGAACGCCGTGAGTCCCTCGCCACCGAGAAGTTTGCCGTGTTCGGCGCGGCGCAAGGGGTTGCCGTATGGGTCCTTGGTGGTTAGGTAGCGGAAGACGCTGATAGCGCCGTCTAGGACGCCGACTTTGGTGGCTTTCGCAGCGGCCTCGACCTCAAAAAGCGTGCCCCGGACAGCCACGGTGAGCATCGGGGTCTCGACTTCAAATGTAGATTCGGGGGTAACAAGCGTTTTGACGTTGGCCCATATTGCCCCGATCGGCATGCGCATCTTGACTATGCGGGTACCGTCATTTTCCTGTGCTATCTGGTCAATCTGCATGGCCGTATTCTGACCGACCTCCAGTTGGGTGCCGTCGCTCATTTTGAGCAGACATCTAGCCGCGGCGCCGGTTCTGATGGTGCTGCCGGCCATAAGCTCCATGCCCGGTTCCGGCGTCTGTTCCATGGCTACGCCATCCGCAGTGGTACCCCAGATGCGGACATCACCGTTCAATGAGACAATGGCTGCGGCGTTTTCGGGGACGTAGTGGACCATGAAGTAGGCGACATAGGTGTAAGCCATCAGGAAAACGACAACAGTGAATCCGGCCCATATCGCCTTGGAGTAGCGGCTGTGGAAGAGGAGGTCGGGAAGGCGTTGGGCACCCGGTATGCCAAGCAGATTGCCGCGTCGGAGTTCCTGGATCTCGTACCATGTGAGCGCGAGGATACGGCCGCTCATCAATGCGGCGATGAGGATGAGACCTTCGGCAACCGGTCCGGCGATGGGCACGTTGAGTTTCTTGAGGAAGAAGTCAATTAGCGTGAGGGCGGCAGCCCCCAGCAGAGCCGTGCCAGTGGTTCCCATGCCGGCAGCGACCACGCCGCCACCGATGATCGCGGCGGTGAGTGGAGCCAGTATCCAGGTCGCATGGCCCATCGGGGAGGTGACCGGTAGTGCGCAGGCGGCAATGAAGACGCCCGCGAGGCCGGCCAGTAGACCCGAGACCGCGAATGTCCACATGACGTTGGCGGGTGCGCTGATGCGCAGCAACCATTTCTGGCTCGATACCTTGCTGAGCGGCCAGAAGGTCTCGCGTTTCCAGAGCAGCAAGGTGGCGAGTGCCGCCGCTGCGAGCAGCAGAAGCGGCGCCGGAATGCCCGCAAAACTAGCTTCGCCCAGTGCCTCGAATGTCGGGTCGCCGATAGTAAGCTGATTCGTCGTGGCGACGGTGTGGGTCACCTCGGTGAGAACGACGGCGAGGATGATGGTGAATACCGCCGAGGAGATACGCGTCCAGCCGACAATGATGCCGTTGAGCAGGCCGGCGGCAAGCCCAACAACGACGCCGATGAGTGATGCCGTCAGGGCCACCGGCAGTGTCAGTACCGGCTCAGAATGGGTTGCGAGGATAGTGGCGCAGGCGGCGAGGCCCGCGACCGGACCACATGAGAGGTCATAGTGGCCCTTGGTCAATGGGAAGGTCACTCCGAGTGCCACCAGCCCCAGCAGGCCGAAATATACAAGAAGAAGCTGGATATTCTGCTGGGACGGCGACAAGAGTGCAATCAGCACCACGAAGACGATGATGAGACCAAAGGGAAGGAGTTTGCCGACCGGGATAGCGGCTATGCGGTCGCGCCAGCCGGTTGCGGCATTTTGTCTGCCCGCATCGCTGAGCCGGGCATAGCACTTCACGCAAACCCGCGCACCCGGCTCATTCTCATAGTTACACCTAGGACACGTTATCTT